>MPLT02255907.1_pt1 | contig 25646 bp, 18 predicted proteins | sample 1617391 | NCBI WGS metagenome assembly MPLT02 (sample SAMN05944800, study PRJNA350692) | marine metagenome | biome: marine; feature: ODZ; material: water; isolation source: 70 m water sample filtered on 0.2 um supor filter | place: Pacific Ocean | collected 2012-04-08 | depth 70m m
ATAGCTTTTAAAATATCTTGTATATATGGAACCGCAATTTGAATTGCATCAGGAGTTTCACTTCTATTAGCTTTATATTCACCAAATATTTTTAATCTATCACTTGAACCTCCTTTATCAAAAGCAACACCTATATAATCAGGTTTTTGAGATCTGATTATTTCTAATAATGAATTCATAAATCCCATTACAGCACTTGTATCCATGCCTTTTGAATTAATCCTGGGATTTTTAATAAATGCATAATATCCTCTAAAAATAAGAGCATAGGCATCAATCAAAAATAATTTCTTTCTGGAAGACATTTTATAATTATCAATAGGTTTCTAAATTTAAAAAATATACCTATGAGATAACCTATTTTTTTTAAAAAATCAACATATAAATGTAAATAAAGGAATTGGTGTTTTTGTATTTATATGAGGTAACAAATGTAAAGTGAGAAATCATAGAATTATTTAAAAAACTCTAATTTTTTAAAAAATGTTACTTTTGTATTAATATAAATCTAGATTTATGTCAAAATTTGGGGAGCTTATTGGTTTAGAAGTGCCAATTCTATTAGATTTTTATACAGATGATAATGACTCTTCATCTGCTATGCATCCTGTTTTAAGAGATGTAGCTGCAGCCATTGGTGATAAAGGGAAAGTAATTAAAATTAATGTAGATAAGAATAATGAATTAGCGGAGGCACTTAGAGTAAAATTATTGCCAACACTAATGATTTATAAAGGAGGAGAAATGGTATGGAGACAGAGTGGAGAACAAGATGCCAATACTCTAATCAATCTAATTAAGGATTTTATTTAATTAGTTAACTTTTCCTTGATCTTCATAAATGATTTAATCTCAGATGTTATTAATGATCTATCCTCTTCATAATCTTTAAGTACATTTAAAATTTTACTATACTCAAATAGATTATTAGCAATATTTTCTACATATTCAGTTTTATTTTCTTGAGGCATTTCAATAAAAAGACTTAATCGATCTTTTAACTGATTAGAAATGTTCAAATAAAGGTCTTTAGATAAATTTATGTTTCCGGATTTATATAAATATTCTAAAAATGGAGTTAATAAAGTAAAGTATTCATAATCGCCATAAATTTCTTTGACAAAGTCAGTGCTTTTGACAAAATTTTCAATTGCTTCACCAATAAAATTTATATCGTTTGTATTTAAAACGGATTCCAGTAGACTTCGATATCTTTCAGTGTCAGTTATTATATTTTCAGCATAGCTATAAATAGAAAAATTAGAAGCTTTTGATTTAGATAATTTAGAATAGTAATTTAAATTTTGTTGATATTTATTAGATAAATTTTCAAAAAGCTTATTTCCCTTTTTATATTTATTTAGCATGTAATAAGTAGAAATATAAGGCTGTAGTAGACTATAAAATCCAAAATATTTTATAGGCATTTTTTCCAATGATAAATCTAAAATTTCTTCAGCTTCTCCTTTTTTATTATCCTTAATTAATTGCAGAGCTAACCTATGAAGATTCCCTCTAAATGAAATACTGTTTTTCCTTGTTTCAGGGTCGTGATATATTTGTGCACTATTGGAATTTCCCCATTCCCATCCTTTAACTATTTTGTACATTAACTCAGAATCTATTCTACCTAATTCATATGGATTTTTTTTATTAATGGGAGTTTTAATTGGCACTAGTTTGTAAACTAATCCATCTAGTTGTAAGTAATCTTTCATCCATAAGTATTCAGAATCGTTATAGCTTCCACCAGTAAAATATATTGGCCTTTCCCAATCATTGTTAGCTAAAATATCTAACATTAAAAGTTGATTTTTATACAGACCACTTGTTGGTAAGTCTATATCAATATAATCTAATATTAGTGCAGAATCCTTTAATTTAACTAATCCGCTATTTATCACATTTTTTTTATTTACAGGAATCCTGATTTTGTTTGTTGGATAAAAAATCATGTTTTGAGTAAATTTTGGAACATTATCTAAATCTGCTCCATATTGTTTTAATAGATTACTGTATTTGGTTCTGGGATGGTCACTACTTATCCAGTTCATGAAATCTTTTATATCCCACCTTACAGAATCAATAATAGATTCATGCTTTACATAATCTCTTATGCCATATGCATATTGTTTGTGAATTAATTGAGAGGGAATAGGGGAGCTATTGTAAGTTCTTCTTTTCATTTGATCTATATACCAATCAGTAGCTATCAAACTAGTATTTATTGTTCTAACATCTGTTCTATAGCTTTCTATTTCTTGAGCATACCATAGAGCAAACGTGTCGTTATCTCCTATTGTAAATATCATAGAATCTACACCTTCATCAATAGAATCCAAATAGGCCTTAGCCAAAGATTGCGCAGTATATCTATTAGATCTGTCATGATCGTCCCAATTTTCAAAGGCCATTAAAAGAGGAACAAACATTAATAATATAGCTGTTAGAGGAATAGAAATTTTATTTTTTATTAAAGATTTGATTTTAAGCTGAACAGACATTAAACTCAAACCAATGAAAATACAAAAGACATAAAAGGAACCAACAAGGGCATAGTCTCTTTCTCTAGGCTCAAAAATTCTCTCATTTACATATACTTTAAGCGCTAGACCAGTAAACAGAAATAACACTATAACGATCCAAAATAGATTTTTGTCTTTATTAAAAAGGAATAAAAGTCCAATAATTCCTAGAATTAAGGGTAGAAAATAATATTTGTTTCTTCCTTTATTATTTAAAACATCTTCTGAAAGATTTTCTTGAGGGCCGAGCCTTAATTCATCTAAAAAAGTTATCCCACTAATCCAGTTGCCATTTAGAAGGTCATATTTCCATTGCTTATCGTTTTGTTTCCCAGAAAAATTCCACATAAAATATCTCCAATACATTGAACCCATTTGATATTGGAAAAGGTATTTTATATTTGAAAACAAGGTTGGTTTATTAATATCAAGATATCCTCCATATTGACTTAAAAATTCGTGATATCCATCTGAATCAATATCTCCTTTATCAAAGCTTGATTGAAATTGATTTACTAGTTGAACCAAACTTTCTTCAGACTTATATTCAGTTTTTATTTCAAACGGAAGATGTCCAAAATATTTCATATAGTTTGATGCATGATCTGAGCTCCACATTCTTGGAAGAAATCCTACATGGTTACTATTAGAATTTATTTTTCCATTCTCCCAATCATTTACAATTATATATTTATTTGATTTTATGTTTTTTTCATATTTAGGCTTATCATCTTTATAAGGCTCTTCAGTATCTTGTCCAGCATATGCATCAGAGTACATGGGGCCATAAAAAATATGTGTGTCAGGATATTGTTCCAAGTTATAGTAAGCAAGTAATGCTCTTGCATCTGAAGGGGCATTTTCATTAATAACGGTATTAGCATTGGATCTTATTGGAATCATTAGCCATGAAGAAAAACCAATAAAAACAAACATTATACATAGTAAAAAAGTGTTTGTTCTAACCCAATTTTTTTCTCTTGAAGTTTTAATCCCAAGATAAAATAAAACTACAATGAATAATCCAGAAAAAATAGTTCCTGAATTAAAAGGTAGCCCTAAAGTATTTACAAAAAAGACTTCTAAGTTTCCAAAAAGCCCCAACGTTGAGGGCAATAATAATTTAAAAATAAATAATAAAATTGCAATAGAAATAATATTTGCAGCTATAAAACTTTGAATAGTTGGAGAGGGATTTTTTTTAAAAAAATAAATCATACCAATTGCAGGAATTGCTAGTAATCCCATAAAATGAACTCCAAAAGATAAACCAACAACAAAAGAAATTAGAATTAGCCATTTATCCCCACCCTCATTATCCATATTTTCTTCCCATTTAAATCCAAGCCAAAAAAGTAATGCCATAATCATTGTAGCCATAGCATAAACTTCGGCTTCTACTGCATTAAACCAAAAACTATCAGAAAAAGTAAAACATAGAGACCCTAGTAATGAAGAGCCAAGGATTAAGATCGTATTAGAATTAGTAAATTTAGAATCTTTGATTAATATTTTTTTTCCAATTATTGTAATAGTTAGAAATAAAAAGAGGATAGTTAAAGCGCTCGCAACAACAGACATCATATTTACTGTTAGAGCTATTTTATCTAAATCAGTAGAAAAAGATGAAAAAAATGCCCCTAACATTTGAAATAATGGAGCCCCTGGAGGATGGCCGATTTGAAGTTTTGCAGATGTAGAGATATATTCAGCACAATCCCAATAACTGGCTGTTGGTTCAACAGTTAGAGAATATGTTATTAAAGCAATAAGAAATGCAATAGAAGCAAGAATTTTATTCCATTTATTAAACTTATTTGCATTCATTCTAATTTGTTTTGAAAGCGAATTTAAACAATATTAATTATTAAATTTTTAAAGATATTTTTAAATATAATTAATTTGCTCAGCAAAAACTTTATATTAAATTTGCCGAGCATTGTATTGGCCTATGGTGTAACTGGTAACACGTCTGGTTTTGGTCCAGAAGAGTCTAGGTTCGAGCCCTAGTAGGCCAACAATTTAATTATTAAGAATGTTGTAAAGTATAATTTATGTAAGAATTTTGTATATTCGCACAGCATTATTGAAAAAAAGAAGGGGGACATTGTCCCCCTCTTTATTAATTAGAATTTAATTAGAATAAAATTATAGTAAATGGAAAATTTAGCCTTAATCGAATCATTTTCAGAATTTAAAGATGAAAAGTTTATTGACAGAGTTACTCTTATGTCAATTCTAGAAGAGGTTTTTAGAAATACCTTAAAAAGAAAATATGGAGATGATGACAATTTTGATATAATTATAAATCCCGATAAAGGAGATTTAGAAATTTGGAGAAATAGAATTGTTGTAGAAGATGATGCAGTGGAGGATGAAAATCAAGAAATTTCTCTTTCTGAAGCTAGAAAAATTGAACCAGACTTTGAGGTTGGTGAAGATGTTTCGGAAGAAGTTAAACTAATTGATTTAGGTAGAAGAACTGTATTGGCTCTCAGACAAAACTTGGTTTCAAGAATAAATGAACATGATAATGGTATTATATATAAACAATTTATTGATTTGATTGGAGAAATATATACCGCAGAAGTTCATCATATAAGACATAATGTTGTTATACTTTTAGATGATGAAGGAAATGAATTAATTATGCCAAAAGATAGACAGATACCATCTGATTTTTATAGAAAGGGAGACTCTATAAGGGGGATTATAGAATCTGTAGAATTAAAAGGGAACAAACCTTCTATAGTAATGTCACGAACTTCTCCAAAGTTTTTAGAGAAGTTATTTGAACAAGATATTCCAGAAGTTTTTGATGGATTGATTTCAGTTAAGAAAGTCGTTAGAATCCCTGGTGAGAAAGCAAAAGTAGCAGTAGACTCCTATGATGATAGGATAGATCCTGTAGGAGCTTGTGTGGGAATGAAAGGGTCTAGAATACATGGTATTGTTAGAGAATTGGGAAATGAAAATATAGATGTTATTAATTATACAAATAATATCCAATTATTGATTACTAGAGCGTTAAGTCCAGCTAAAATTTCTTCATTAAAAATTAATGAAGAAAATAAAACAGTTGAAGTTTTTATGGATCCAGAACAGGTTTCAAAAGCAATTGGAAGAGGAGGATTTAATATTAGGTTGGCAGGTCAGCTAACAGGATATGAAATTGATGTATATAGAGAGGGTGCTGAAGAAGATGTTGAATTAACAGAGTTCTCAGACGAAATTGAAGATTGGGTTTTAGAAGAGCTTAAGAAAGCGGGATTAGACACTGCTAAAAGTGTTTTGGAACAAGATGTTGAAGATTTAATTAAAAGAACAGATTTAGAAGAGGAAACTATTTTAGAAATAAGAAAAGTCTTAAGTGCGGAATTCTCAGAATAAATAATAAATTATATGAGTGAGGTTAAATTGATAAGATTAAATAAAGTTTTAAGAGAGTTTAATATCTCGTTAGATAGAGCAGTTGAATTTCTAGCTTCTAAGGGACATGAGATAGAGGCTAGGCCAACTACTAAAATCTCTTCAGGTGAATATAACTTTTTATTGGAAGAATTTCGTTCAGATAAATCTAGTAAAGTGGAATCTCATGATTTAAGCGAAGAAAAGAGAAAAGAAAAAGAAGAATTAAGATTAAAATTAGAAAAAGAACAGGAAGAAAAATTAAAGATAAAAAGAGCTATAATTCAAGGAAGAGCAGAAATAAATAAACCTGTTAAAATTGGAAAAATTGATTTAGAAAACCTTAATCCTAAAGCTCCTATAAAAGAAACTGAAAAAGAAACATCAAAAGAAAAAAAATCAAAAATTGATAATGAAATTAATGAGGTTGTAGAAAATAAAGAAGCAGACTCAAAAATAAAAACTCAATACAAAAAGCTAAGCGGACTAAAAACTGTTGGAGACAAATTAGATTTGGATAAGATTGATACTCCAAAATCTGATAGTAAAACATCAATTCCTCCCCAAAAAAGGAAAAGAATTAGAATTAATAAAGATGTTCCAAAAACTAACAAAAAATTTACTAAACAAAGCAAAACAAAAAATGCTTCTGTTGAAACTTCTGATGAAGATGTTCAGAAGCAGATTAGAGAAACTTTAGAAAAACTTCAAGGGAAATCATCAACATCAAAAGGAGCCAAATACAGAAAAGAAAAAAGAGATTCACATAAATTAAAATCTGAAGAGGATTTAGCATTAACGGAAGCTGATAAAAAAACAATTAAAGTTACAGAGTTTATTACAGTTGGAGAAGTTGCAACAATGATGGAAATTACTTCAACAGAAATTATTTCAGCATGTATGTCACTTGGAATTATGGTTACCATGAATCAAAGACTAGATGCGGAAACTTTGACTATTGTTGCAGATGAATTTGGCTATGAAGTAGAATTTGTAACAGCAGATATTGAAGAGTCAATTCAGGAACTTGTTGATGCACCTGAAGATCTACTTCCAAGGGCTCCAATTGTAACGGTTATGGGACATGTAGATCATGGAAAAACTTCATTATTAGATTTCATTAGAGAGGAGAATGTTATAGCTGGTGAATCAGGAGGAATTACGCAACATATTGGAGCATATAATGTGGAGCTGAAAGATGGGCAAAAAATCACTTTTTTAGATACACCTGGACATGAAGCATTTACTGCTATGAGAGCAAGAGGAACTCAAGTGACAGATTTAGTAATAATTGTAATTGCAGCAGATGATGATGTCATGCCACAAACTAAAGAGGCAATTAGTCATGCTCAAGCTGCAGGAGTTCCTATAATTTTTGCAATTAACAAAATAGATAGAGAAAACTCTAATCCAGATAAAATAAAAGAAAGCCTTTCTAAGATGAATCTTCTTATAGAAGAATGGGGAGGAAAGATTCAATCACAAGATGTTTCTGCATTAAAAGGAACTGGGGTTAATGAGCTATTAGAAAAAGTGCTTCTAGAAGCAGAATTTTTAGAACTAAAAGCTAATCCAAATAAGGCAGCTGTTGGAACAGTTGTAGAAGCATTTTTAGATAAAGGTAAAGGTTATATATCTACTATTTTAATTCAATCAGGAACTTTAAAAATTGGAGATTATCTTTTGGCTGGACAGCATAGCGGTAAAATTAAAGCAATGCAAGATGAAAGAGGAAATTCAGTTAATGAAGCTGGACCTTCAATTCCTGTTTCTGTTCTTGGTCTTGATGGAGCTCCACAAGCTGGAGATAAATTTAATGTTTTTGAAAATGAAAAAGAAGCTAAACAAATAGCTGTAAAAAGAATGCAGCTTGTTAGAGAACAGTCTGTTAGAACTCAAAAACATATTACTCTTGATGAAATTGGCAGAAGAATTGCTCTTGGAGATTTTAAAGAATTAAACATTATTCTTAAGGGAGATGTTGATGGTTCTGTAGAAGCATTAACTGATTCTTTTCAAAAACTTTCCACTGAAGAGATACATGTAAATATTATTCATAAAGCTGTAGGAGCGATTACGGAGTCAGATGTATTATTAGCTTCAGCATCTGATGCAATTATAATAGGCTTTAATGTTCGTCCTACAGGAAATGCGAGGCAAATTGCAGATAAGGAAGAAATAGATATTAGAAATTATTCTATTATTTACGATGCAATAAATGATCTAAAAGATGCTATGGAAGGAATGCTTTCTCCTAAATTTAAAGAGGAGGTTACTGGTAATGCTGAAATAAGGGAGACTTTTAAGATTTCAAAGGTTGGTACAATTGCCGGCTGCATGATTACAGATGGGAAAATTTTTAGAAATTCTAATATAAGATTAATTAGAGAAGGAGTTGTTTTGATGTCAGGGACTTTAGCTTCTTTAAAAAGATTTAAAGATGATGTTAAAGAAGTTGCAAAGGGATATGATTGTGGAATCCAAATAAATAATTATAATGATATAATTATTGGCGATGTAATTGAAGCATTTTCTGAAGTTGAAATTAAGAAGAAAAGCAAATAATTAATTAGGTTTTAATATAAAAGCTGACGGAAAAGTCCTCTTTATAATTTGAAGCTTTTTTATTGCTTCTAATTTTGACACATATTTCCCAATTCTAATTTTGTAATATGGAGTTTCAAAACTAAAAAAAACATCCTCAAATTTTTTTTCGAAGATTAACTTATCCATTAATTCGGATCCTTCGTCATACTTTCCATTGAATACTTGAATTGTATATTGACCAGAAGTAAATGTTTCTGTATTAACCTCTTTTTTCAATTCCATTAATTTAATCAACTTGTGATCTTGGTTTAACTTAACATTGCCATCTTGACTAAAGTTGTAGGATAAATTTAAGTTTATAAGAAAAATAACAAAGAGCTTTGAGAGCTTTATCATAATACAAATATATGTGCTATTTTTTTTATAATAGATTACATTTATATATGTCTTTATTTAGAATGATTATAAATTAAAAATAAGATGACAACAGAGGTTTCTAAAAAGGTTTTTGTGTTGTATTTTTGACCCCAAAATTTTGAAACAATTTTTTTAATTGTTAGTGAAAGAAAATAGCACATTTTTGAAAAGTTTTTCTAGCCTCTTTTCTAAGACTCGGTTCATGACTTTTTTCGCTTACATTTTATTCCTTCTACCTTTTAATATTTCTGCTCAAGAACCCGATATCGCTAAAGGAAAATCTTTATTCAATGCTAATTGTGCATCTTGTCATAAGGTTAACAAAAAATTAATTGGCCCAGCTCTTAGGGGAGTTTCTGAAAAGTACGAAAAAGAATGGCTTTATTCTTGGATTAAAAATAGTGCATCAATGATAAAATCCGGTGATTCAGATGCAATTGCTATTTATGAAGAATATAATAAGGTTGCAATGAATTCTTTCCCACAGCTATCAAATAATGATATTGATAATATTTTAGCATACTCTGATTATATTCCTCCTAAACCAGCTGCAGTTGCTAATATATCTTCAAATGCTGAAGTTACAAGCTCGGACTCTACTAATGATATCATTTTAATTCTTTTGTCTTTTGTCTTAATTGTACTTGTAATCCTTTTAGTTTTAATAAATAAAACCTTAAAAAATCTTCTTATACAAAATGATTTAGGAATTGATAAAAAAAATAATAAAAAAGGGATCCCAATTGGAAAAGCTTTTATTCAAAATGAATTTTTAGTAATAGTCTCCGTTGCAATATTGCTATTATCCAGCACCTATTTTGCTTTTCAATATATGCTTCAAATTGGGGTAGATCAAGGATATATGCCAATACAGCCTATCCATTATTCACATAAGATTCATGCTGGTGATAACCAAATAGAATGTCAATATTGTCATTCTTCAGCGAACAAATCTAAACATTCTGGAATACCATCATTGAATGTCTGTATGAATTGTCACGAAAATATTGCTGAATATAATGGAGACGAGGATTTAGAGAAAGGTTACACTCGGGACTTCTATACAAATGAAATTAAAAAACTTTATAAAGCTGTAGGATGGGATGAAAATTCTCAGAGCTATACTGGAGATACAGAACCAGTAAAATGGGTCAGAATTCATAATCTTCCTGATTTTGTTTATTTCAGTCATGCTCAGCATGTAACAGTAGCTGGTGTAGATTGCAATAAATGTCATGGACCAGTTGAAGAAATGGAAGTTTTATATCAACACTCTCCATTGACAATGGGTTGGTGTTTAAATTGTCATAAAGAAACTAATGTCAAGGTAAAAGACAATGAATATTATACTAAAATTCATGAAGAATTATCAAAAAAGTATGGCGTTGAAGAGCTTACTGTCGCTCAAATGGGCGGCTTAGAATGTGGAAAATGTCACTATTAATGAAATATATTTGTTAGATGGGGGACCATAAAAAATATTGGAAAAGTGAAATAGAGTTATCATCTGATAATAAGATGATTGATGATCTAAAAAATAAGGAATTTGTTGATAAATTGCCATCAGATTTATTTTTGTCAGATCAAAAACATCTTAAAAATACAAATACAAATAGAAGGGACTTTTTAAAATATCTTGGCTTTAGTACTGCTGCTGCTACACTAGCAAGTTGCGAAGGGCCTGTTAATCGTTCTATTCCTTATGTTGTTCAACCAGAAAGAATTATTCCTGGAATTTCAAATTTTTATGCAACTTCTATTGCTGATGGGTTTGATTTTGCTAACGTTCTTGTTAAAACTAGGGAAGGAAGGCCTATTAAAATTGAAAACAATACAAAGGCAGAAGTTAAGTCCTCAGCGAACGCAAGGGTTCAGGCTTCTGTACTATCCATGTATGATAGTTTAAGATTAAAGGGACCTATGCTTGAAGGTGAAGATATAAGTTGGGATGAATTAAATAAAAATATTATAGATGAGTTGGAATTAATGAAAGCCAATAATTCTTCAGTTGCCCTTTTAACTCAAACTTTTGCCAGTCCTTCTACATCAAAAATTATAAAAGATTTTAAAAGAAAATATCCAAATGTAAAACACATAGTATATGATGCTATTTCTGAATCAACTGCTTTAGATGCTTTTGAAATTGCCTATGGCCAAAGAGTTTTACCTTCTTATGATTTTTCTTATGCAGATGTTATTGTTTCTGTAGGCGCAGACTTTTTAGGGGATTGGCAAGGAGGAGGACATGATTTAGGTTATGTTAAAGGAAGAGTTCCTATAAAAGATAAAAAGAATAAAGCAAAAATGTCTAAACATTTTCAACTGGAATCCAATATGAGTATTTCTGGGGCAAATGCTGATAAAAGGATTATGTTAACTCCTACTCAACAAAAAATAGCATTAGCTAAAATTTATGGATATATTTCTGGTTATAATGTTGGTGGAATATTGCCAGAAAATATAGATTTATCTATTAAAAAAGTAGCAGAATCTTTAATTAATGCAGGGAAAAAAGGAATAATAATAACAGGTATAGATGATGTTGACGCACATTTATTGACCTATGCTATTAATGATTTATTAGAAAGCTTATCTTATAAAAAGGATAAATTATCATTAATTAGAAATGGAAATGATAAAGAAGTATTAAAACTTATTAAGGACTTAAATAATGGAGAAGTTAAGGGTATAATAATGTGTGGAGTTAATCCTGCATATACTTTAGCAAATTCTGATGATTTTATTTCTGGAATTAAAAAAGCTAATTTCTCAGTTTGTTTCTCAATGAAAAATGATGAAACTGCTATAGAATCTAAATGGGTAGCTGCGGCTCCGCATTATTTTGAGTCATGGGGAGATAATGAAATGGTAAGTGGCAATTATAGTCTAACACAGCCAACAATAAGACCTCTTTTTAATACAATGCAATTTCAGGATTGTTTACTAAAATGGATGGGATCTGATAGTAGTTTTTATGATTTTATTAAAAATAATTGGGAAAATAACATTCTAAATAATACAAGCTGGAATAAAGCCTTACATGATGGATTTTTTAAATCTACTAATAATAAACAATTAAAAAATATATCATATAATTATAGTGTTTCAGCTAACAAACTTTCAAGTTCTAAATCTTTAGGCTTAGAGTTAGTTTTATATTCTAAAACTGGTTTAGGAGATGGTCAACAAGCAAATAATCCATGGCTTCAAGAATTCCCTGATCCAATTACTAGAGTTTCTTGGGATAACTATTTAACTGTTTCTAAGGCTGATGCTAAAGTATTGGGATTAAAAAATTATAATGTTTCCAACGGAGCGTTAGACAGTAATTATGCAAAGATTAAGGCAAATGGAATTAATTTAAAAGTGCCAGTTATTATTCAGCCAGGTCAAGCTAAAGGTTCAGTAGGACTTGCTTTTGGATATGGGAAAAATAAAGGAATGAAAGAAGAGATGCAAGTTGGGGTTAATGCTTATAAATTGTATCATAATTTTAATTCATTTCAAAATATTGAAATTGATTCAGTTGATGATAATCATGAATTTGCCTGTGTTCAATTACATAATACCTTAATGGGAAGAGGAGATATTATTAAAGAGACAAGCCTTGAGGTTTTTAATACAAAAGATGTTGAAGAATGGAATTCAGTAACAAAAGTTTCTTTAAATCATATAGAAACTCCTGTTAATTCTCCAGAAGTAGATATATGGGATGAATTTGATAGATCAATTGGCCATCATTTTAATTTATCAATAGACTTAAATGCTTGTACAGGATGTGGTGCTTGTGTAATTGCTTGTCATGCAGAAAATAATGTCCCTGTTGTTGGTAAGACAGAAGTAAGAAGATCAAGAGATATGCATTGGTTAAGAATTGATAGGTATTATTCTTCTAGAGATTCTTTTGAAGAGGATAATAACAAAAAGGATGCTATTAGTGGCTTAAATGATTCTCTTTCAATTTTTGGAGAAATGGAAGAACCCTCATCAAATCCACAGGTAGTTTTTCAGCCAGTTATGTGTCAACATTGTAACCACGCTCCTTGTGAAACAGTTTGTCCAGTTGCTGCAACTTCTCATGGAAGACAGGGGCAAAATCATATGGCATATAATAGATGTATAGGCACACGATATTGTGCTAATAATTGCCCTTATAAAGTCAGAAGATTTAATTGGTTCTTATATAATAACAATGATGAGTTTGATTTTAATATGAATGATGACTTAGGCAAAATGGTATTAAATCCAGATGTTGTTGTAAGATCTAGAGGAGTTATGGAAAAATGTTCTTTTTGTATTCAGTCTACACAAGCAGTTATTCTTAAAGCAAAAAGAGAAGGAAGAGCTGTTGAAAAGGGAGAATTTAATGATACATGTGCATGTTCAGCTGCATGTTCTACTGGAGCCATGAAGTTCGGTGATATTAATGATAAAGAAAGTCAAGTTTCAGTTTTAAAAACGAATGATAGGGTTTATCATTTATTAGAAAGTGTAGGCACAAAACCTAATGTTTTTTATCATGTAAAAGTTAGAAATACAGATGAAACATAATTATATAATTATAAAAGAATTTTAAGATATGGCATCTCATTATGAAGCACCGATTAGAAAACCTCTTGTAACAGGGAGTAAGTCATATCATGACGTTTCAGTTGATATATCAAATGCTGTTGAGGGGAAAGCTAATAAACAATGGTGGATAGTTTTTTCTATTTCCATGATATTATTTTTGTGGGGATTAGGCTGTATAATTTATACGATATCAACAGGAATTGGTGTTTGGGGACTAAATAAAACTGTAGGTTGGGCTTGGGATATTACCAATTTTGTTTGGTGGATTGGAATAGGTCATGCAGGAACTCTTATTTCAGCAGTACTATTACTTTTTAGACAAAAATGGAGATTTGCAATTAATAGGTCGGCAGAAGCAATGACTATTTTTTCAGTTATTCAGGCAGGATTGTTCCCTATAATTCACATGGGAAGACCTTGGGTTGCTTTTTGGACTTTGCCAATTCCTAATGCATATGGTTCTTTATGGGTTAATTTTAATTCTCCATTGCTGTGGGATGTATTTGCAATTTCTACTTACTTGTCAGTTTCTCTTGTTTTTTGGTGGACAGGATTACTTCCTGATTTTGCAATGATTAGAGATAGAGCAGTTAAGCCTTTTCAAAAAAAGATTTATAGTCTGGTTAGTTTTGGTTGGAGTGGAAGAGCAAAAGACTGGCAAAGATTTGAAGAAGTTTCATTAGTTTTAGCAGGCTTAGCAACTCCTTTAGTTTTATCTGTACATACAATTGTATCATTTGATTTTGCTACATCTGTGATACCAGGTTGGCATACCACTATTTTTCCACCTTATTTTGTTGCAGGAGCTATTTTTTCTGGGTTTGCTATGGTAAATACTTTATTAATTGTAATGAGAAAAGTTTCCAATTTGGAAAATTATATAACAATTCAACATATAGAACTTATGAATATTGTAATAATGATAACTGGCTCTATTGTCGGGACTGCCTATATTACTGAATTGTTTATAGCATGGTATTCTGGTGTTGAATATGAACAATATGCTTTTTTAAACAGAGCTACTGGTCCATATTGGTGGGCATACTGGTCTATGATGACATGTAATGTATTTTCTCCTCAATTGATGTGGTTTAAAAAACTAAGAACTAGTATTGTTTTTTCTTTTATTATTTCAATTGTTGTAAATATTGGGATGTGGTTTGAAAGGTTTGTTATTATTGTTACTTCTCTTCATCGAGATTATTTACCTTCATCATGGACAATGTTTTCCCCAACTTTTGTAGATATAGGAATATTTATAGGAACAATAGGATTCTTCTTTGTATTGTTTTTACTTTATTCAAGAACATTTCCTGTAATTTCTCAGGCTGAAGTAAAAACAATTTTGAAAACATCTGGAGATAATTATAAAAAATTAAGAGATAAAAATGGCTGAGAAAACACTACATGCTGTATATGATGATGATGACAAGCTCTTAGATGCTGTTAAGAAAATTAAAGCAGCTAAATATGAGATTGAAGAAGTATATACTCCATTTCCAGTACATGGTTTAGAAAAGGCCATGGGCTTAGATGATACTAGAATTGCTATTACATCATTTATTTATGGATGTATTGGATTCTGTTTTGCAATTTGGATGATGAATTATATAATGATATTAGATTGGCCACAAAATATTGGGGGTAAACCAAGTTTTTCTTATTTAGAAAATATGCCAGCTTTTGTCCCAATAATGTTTGAATTAACTGTATTCTTTGCAGCTCATTTAATGGTTATTACATTTTATTTGAGAAGCAAATTATGGCCTTTTAAGAAAGCTGAAAATCCAATACCCGAAACTACTGATGATAAGTTTTTGATTGAAATTAAATTTGATGGTAATGAAAAAGAACTAAAAAAAATAATTCATAAAACAGATGTTTTGGAAGTTAAAGTACATATTAATAAAAAATCTAACCATGAATAGAAAGATTGATTTCATTTTTTTGATTTTTATATGTCTTCTCTTGGTTTCTTGCTTTGATAAGTCAAAACCGAACTATCAGTATTTTCCTGACATGTATGAATCCGTTGGATATGAGGCTTACGAAGAATCTAAAGCGTTTTCTAATGGTTTTGAAGCACAACTTCCTGTTGATGGGACTATTCCAAGAGGATGGGTTCCATACGAATATGAAGACACAAATGAGGGATATGATTTAGCTAAAGCAAATTTGTTTTCTCCTTTACAAAAAGATGAGGAGAATCTTTCTAAAGGAAAAGAACTTTATGCAATTTATTGTGCTGTATGTCATGGTTCAAAAGGAGATGGCCAAGGAATTTTAACAAAAAGAGAAAAATTTTTAGGAATACCTAGTTATGCAGATAGGGATATAAGCGAAGGCAGTGTTTACCATGTTTTAATGTATGGCAGGAATCTCATGGGCTCTCATTCAAGTCAGGTAGATGCAAAGGAGAGATGGCAAATTACCCAACATGTAATGAGCTTAAGAGAAAATTTAATTAAAAAATAAATGATTTTAATAACAGTTTTAAATTGATGTATAAGGTTACAAAAAATATAAAAATATTATCCTTTTCTTTGATGATATTTGGACTAGTTGGTTTAGTTTATGGTTTTTATACTGCTCCCCATTCAATTGAAGAGTCAAAAGCAATAATTGCGTCTTATTCCCATGGAGAACATGGTTCAGATCATGATGTAGATTCTGAACATAAAGATGACAGTCATAATTCAGATCATGCTTTACTTTCAGATCATTTGGAAGAAGCTGATAGCCTAAGCCATAAATCTGATGATCATTCAGCTTCTCATGATGAACATGTCTATCATCAATTAAGCAATCGGCCGTGGTCCGCACTTTATGTAGCAGCACTTTTTTTCTTTTTAATTTCATTAGGAACGTTAGCATTTTATGCGATTCAAAGGGCATCACAAGCAGGATGGTCTCCAATACTTTTTAGAGTAATGGAAGGAATTACGGGATATTTATTGCCGGGGTCCATCATTATTTTAATTTTCTTAATACTTTGTACAATGCATCTAAACCATTTGTTTATTTGGATGGATCCTGAAGTGGTTAAACATGATGAAATTATTAAGGCAAAATCAGGATATTTAGATTCACAATTTTTTATTGGGAGAGCTGTCTTTTATATATTAGGATGGAATATATACAGATTTTTTTCTAGAAAATTTTCAATTGCTCAAGATAAATCAAAGGACATTTCTAATCATAAAAAGAATTTTAAGATTTCTGCAGGGTTTTTAGCGTTTTTTATTGTTACAGAATCCATGATGTCATGGGATTGGATTATGTCTGTAGATCCACATTGGTTTAGTACTCTTTTTGGATGGTATGTTTTTGCTAGTATGTTTGTTTCTGGAATTACAATGATTGCTATTATAACTATATTTCTTAAATCCCAAGGATATTTAAATGGAGCAAATCATAATCATTTACATGATTTGGCTAAATATATGTTTGGAGTAAGTATATTTTGGGCCTATTTATGGTTCTCTCAATTTATGCTTATATGGTATGCAAATATTCCAGAAGAAGTAACATATTTTATAACAAGAATGGAGGATTATGCTTTGCCATTTTGGGGAATGATAGTAACAAATTTAATTTTTCCTTTTTTACTTCTTATGAATAGTGATTATAAAAGAATAAATTGGTTTATTGTAACCGCAGGAATAGTTATTTTAGCGGGACATTATATAGACTTTTATAATATGATTATGCCATCTACTGTTGGAGATCAGTGGTATATTGGAATTCCAGAAATAGGAGGAATAATGTTTTTTGGAGGATTGTTTATATATGTTGTTTTTAACACTTTATCAAAAGCTCCTTTAGAGCCTAGTGGCGATCCATTGTTTAAAGAAAGTGAGAAATTTGTTTATTAAATATTTAAGATGATAGGATTATTAACAGGAGCGGTATTATTTTTAATGGGTATAGCTATTTGGCAGATTAGCAAAATTCACCAATTAATTCAAAATAATATGGGAATTAAAAAAGATAATTCCCAAGTAGCTACACAAGAAGATAATGATTTACAAGGAAAGTTGATGTTTGCTTTTTTAGTATTTATCTATGTTGTAACGATATACTGTTTTTGGAATTACACAAAGGTTCTTCTTCCAGAATCTGCTTCTGAACATGGGGTCACATATGATCGCCTTATGTGGATTTCCTTTGCTATAATATTATTTGCTCAGACAATTACCCAAGCTGTATTGCACTATTTCGCTTATAAGTATCGTGGAGTAAAAAATAGAAAGGCTTTCTTTTTAACACATGATAATAAACTAGAACTTATATGGACTATAATACCTGCTATAGTTTTTTTCATTTTGATTATTTATGGAATGATAACCTGGTCGTCGATTATGAATTTTGATGATCAGGATGAAGAAGCATTGATAATTGAACTTTATGCTCAACAATGGAACTGGAAAGCAAGATATGCGGGCCAAGATAACGTACTTGGAGATGCCAATGTTAGATTTTTGAATGATTTTGATGGCAGAAATTCTGTAGGGATTGATTCTTCTGATCCAAACGGATGGGATGACATTGTAGTTACTCAAGAATTTCACATTCCAGTTAATAGAAAAATTATTTTTAAAATGAGATCTCAGGATGTTTTACATTCTGCTTACATGCCTCACTTTAGGGCTCAAATGAATTGTGTTCCTGGAATGATAACAGAGTTCTCATTTACACCTACAAAAACTACTGCTGAAATGAGGATGAATTCTGATATAGCTGCAAAGGTGGAAAGGATAAATAAAATAAGATATAATAATAGTCAAAAATTGCTTGCTAAAGGTGAAGAAGGGTTGGATCCATATCAATTTGATTATTTACTGCTTTGTGCAAAAATTTGTGGAACGTCTCATTATAATATGCAAATGAAGATCGTAGTAGATACTGAAAAAGATTATAACAAATGGATTTCAAGTCAACCAGCATTTTCATCAATTATGCAATAACTAGCTTTTAAATAATGAAAGGAAAAGAAAATAAGAATCTTAGAATTAGAGTAAAAATGGAATCAAAAGAATTTGGTGATTTGCTTGATGAAAAAAGTCAAAATTCAGACTTTCATCAAGATCATCATCATAAAGAAACTTTTATAACTAAGTGGATTTTTAGTCAAGATCATAAAATGATTGCAAAACAATATTTGTTAACAGGCGTATTGTTTATGGGCTTTATAGGAATTGCAATGTCATTATTATTTAGATTGCAATTAGCATGGCCTGAAGAATCTTTTGCTGTATATGATATTTTTTTAGGAAGATGGGCCCCTGAAGGCGTTATGGATCCTAACATATATTTAGCCTTAGTTACCATTCATGGTACTATTATGGTATTTTTTGTTTTAACTGCCGGGCTTAGTGGAACCTTCAGTAATTTATTAATTCCTTTACAGATAGGCGCTAGAGATATGGCATCGGGATTTTTGAATATGCTTTCTTTTTGGTTATTTTTCCTTTCCAGTGTTATAATGCTAGCATCCTTATTTGTTGAAGCAGGACCTGCTGCTGCTGGATGGACAGTATACCCTCCCTTAAGTGCTCTTCCACAAGCTCAGCCAGGATCAGGATTAGGAATGACTCTTTGGTTAATTTCTATGGCAGTTTTTGTTGCATCTTCATTATTAGGTTCATTAAATTATATAGTTACAGTCATTAATTTAAGAACTAAAGGAATGTCTTTATTTAGATTACCATTGACTATTTGGGCATTTTTAGTTACAGCTATAATTGGCGTGATTTCATTTCCAGTTTTATTGTCCGCTGCTTTACTTTTAATAATGGATAGAAGTTTTGGAACTTCTTTCTTCCTTTCAGATATATTTGTACAAGGTGAGGTTTTGCATTATCAAGGAGGATCTCCAGTTTTGTTTGAACATTTATTTTGGTTTTTAGGACATCCTGAAGTATATATTGTTATTTTACCTGCTCTAGGAATTACTTCTGAAATAATCGCAACAAATTCTAGAAAACCAATTTTTGGATATCGAGCAATGATTGCTTCAATTCTTGCAATAGCATTTTTGTCTACAATTGTTTGGGCGCACCATATGTTTATTTCAGGAATGAATCCATTTTTAGGATCGGTATTCACTTTCACAACTCTCTTAATTGCAATTCCATCAGCAGTTAAAGCCTTTAATTATATTGCAACTCTTTGGAAAGGAAATCTTCAATTTAATCCAGGAATGCTTTTTTCTATTGGTCTAGTTTCTACTTTTATTACTGGAGGCTTGACAGGAATTATTTTAGGAGATAGCACATTAGATATTAATGTTCATGACACTTATTTTGTGGTAGCACATTTTCATTTGGTAATGGGGATATCTGCACTTTATGGTTTATTCGCTGGAGTATACCATTGGTTCCCTAAATTGTTTAGAAGAATGATGAATAAGAATTTAGGATATATACATTTTTGGATAACTGCAATTTCAGCATATGGTGTATTTTTCCCAATGCATTTTATTGGGATGGCTGGTCTCCCAAGGAGATATTATACTAACACTGCCTTTCCTTATTTTGATGACTTGGCTGATATTAATGTAATTATTACCGTTTTTGCATTATTAGCAGGATTCGCTCAATTAATATTTTTATATAATTTCATTTATAGTATGTTTTATGGAGAAAAAACTGTTCAAAATCCATGGAAATCTAATACCTTGGAATGGACTGCTCCAATAAAACATATGCATGGAAATTGGGAAGGAGAAATTCCTCACGTACATAGATGGGCTTATGATTATAGTAAACCAGGTCATAAGGAAGATTTTGTTCCACAAAATGTCCCAATAGGCGAAAATGAAGAGATTACAGAACATTAGGTAGAATAATTTTTAATTAAATAAGGATTTGCTTTTTGCTTATCTTTGATTTAATGAATGAAAATTTAGATCCAACAGATTCTAATTTTAATAATGAGGACTTAGAATTAGACAAGGCATTAAGACCATTAAGCTTTGATGATTTTGCTGGACAAGATCAAATATTAAATAACCTACGAATTTTTGTTGAAGCAAGTAATCAAAGATCAGATGCCCTTGATCACACTTTGTTCCATGGCCCGCCGGGTTTAGGAAAAACAACTTTAGCTCACATTGTTGCAAATGAGCTAGGAGTTAGCCTCAAAGTTTCATCTGGTCCTGTTCTAGATAAGCCAGGTGATTTAGCAGGATTACTTACTAACTTAGAACCAAGAGATGTTCTTTTTATTGATGAAATTCATAGGTTAAGCCCAGTAGTTGAAGAATATTTGTATTCAGCTATGGAGGATTTTAAAATTGATATAATGATTGAATCTGGTCCTAATGCGAGGACAGTTCAAATTAATTTAAATCCATTTACCTTAATTGGAGCTACAACTAGATCAGGACTATTAACAGCACCCATGCGAGCTAGATTTGGTATAAATAATAGATTACAATATTACAAAACAGAATTATTATCAAATATTGTAGAGAGAAGTTCAGATATTTTAGATATTAAAATTGATAACGATGCGGCTATTGAAATTGCAGGTAGAAGTAGAGGGACTCCTAGAATTTCTAATTCTTTGCTAAGAAGAGTTAGAGATTTTGCTCAGATTAAGGGAAGTGGTGATATTGATTTAAAAATCACAAAGTTTGCTTTAAAATCTTTAAACGTAGACGAGCATGGCTTAGATGAAATGGACAATAAAATTTTAATTACACTTATTGATAAATTTAAGGGAGGGCCTGTTGGAATAAATACTTTATCTACAGCTGTTTCTGAAAGTTCTGAAACATTGGAAGAAGTTTATGAGCCATTTTTAATTCAGCAAGGTTTTATTGTTAGAACTCCTAGAGGGAGAGAAGTTACAAAATTAGCATACGATCACTTAGGTAAAAAAAAAATTAATTCTCAAAACGAATTATTTTAATTCATGATTAGAAATACTTTTTATATACTATTTCTTTGTATTAGTCTATTATCATATTCTCAGAATAATAATGAAACTTGTACATCGATATATTTAATTAGACATGCAGAAAAAGTTAGAGACAATTCTGGAGATAAAAATCCTCATTTAAACCCCGATGGAATACTAAGGGCTGATAAATGGAGAGATGTGCTTAAGCATATCAAGTTTGATGTGGTTTATTCAACGAATTTATATAGAACTTTAGAAACAGCTAATCCTATTTCCGAATATAACCAACTAGATATTCAAACTTATTCACCCTCCAAAGATTATTATAATAATTTTTATGAATCAAATAAGGGAAAAACAATTTTGGTTGTAGGCCATAGTAATACCACCCCAGATTTTGTTAATTCTTTAATTGAAAAGAATTTCTATAAAGACATAGATGACAACAATAATGGCAATTTATATTATATATATAAATGTGATGATAATAAGCCAAATCATGTGCTTTTTTATATTAACTGAAAATGAATTATAATAAAAATTGTAAGGTTGAATTACATGTTCATTTAGACTGTTCATTAAGTTATGAAGTAGTTAAAAAAATTAATCCAAAAATTACTAAATCAAGATATTTAAATGAATTCGTTGGATCAAGTTGTAGTTGTTTAAATGACTATATAAAATGTGCTGATCGTGCAGTAGAAATAATGCAATCTGAGGAAGAATTGAAGTTAGTTACTATTGATCTTTTTGATCAATTAAAAAAAGATAATGTAGTTTATGCTGAAATAAGGTTTGCTCCGTTACTTCATATTAATAAAGGATTGAGCCCTAATCAAGTTGTTAAAATTGTTAGTGAAATAACTGATAGAGAATCTAACAGAACAGGTATAGAAGCTGGATTGATTTTATGTACATTAAGGCATTTTAGTAAGGAGATGAGTGATAAAACTGTTCGTTTAGTTAATGATTTTAAGGGAACCAATGTTATTGCATTTGATATAGCAGCAGATGAAGCGGGGTATCCTCTAAATAATCATATTGAGGCATTTAAATTTGCAAAAAATAATAATATTCCATGCACTGCTCATGCTGGAGAAGCTTTAGGTGCAGAAAGTGTTATAGAGACTCTTGATAAGTTAAGCCCACAAAGAATTGGACATGGAATTAGAAGTATTGAAGATCCTATATTATTAGATAGAATAAAAGAAAACAAAATTCATTTAGAACTTTGTTTAACAAGTAATATTGTAACTAAGGTTTATAATAATTATAAGGAACATCCAATCGATAAGCTTTACAATAATGATATTTCCATTAGCATTAATTCTGATGGAAGGGCAATATCAAATACTGACTTAAATAAAGAGTATTCTTTATTGTCAAAATATTATAGTTGGGATAATAAGCATTTTTTAAATTGTAATTTAAATGCAATAAATGCTTCATTTGCTTCACAAAAGGTAAAAGATAAAATAATTTCAATTTTAATTAAATAACAAATGAAAGTCTTATTTCCTAGCACGAAAATTTCCTCTATTTCAATATTTATAATTTGGCTGTTTCATATTTGTGGAGTTTTTGGAATTGCTTATGGAAATAAAGAGTTATTTATTGCTTTTACTCCAATAAACTTATTTATATCTTTTGCACTCCTTTTTGTTAATCAAATAGAGATTGAAAAGAAAAACATAATTACTGTTTGTGGCATTTTCTTTATTGGAATGACTGCAGAAATTATTGGGGTTAATTATGGAATTATTTTTGGAGAATATATCTATTTGGAGAATCTTGGGGTTAAAATTTTAGGGGTTCCAATTTTGATAGGAATGCAGTGGATTATACTTACATTTATTACAGGATCATTTTCTTCATATTTTTTTATAAAGAACAAAACTAAATCAATTATATGGGGAGTTTTACTAATGATAATTTTAGACCTTTTGATTGAGCCTGTTGCTCCTGAATTAGGATTTTGGGTGTTTTCAACAATTGATGCTCCTATACAAAATTATATTGGTTGGTTAATCATTGCTCTTCCTGCACAAGTAATTTTTCATTATGGAATAGATAAAAAAGAAACTACTTTTTCTTTCCACTTATTGATTGTTCAGTTTTTGTTTTTCGGATTACTAAACATTTTAGCCCTGTAGTTCAACGGATAGAATAAGAGTTTCCTAAACTTTAGATCTAGGTTCGATTCCTAGCAGGGCTACAATAAAAATTATATTAAGATTTTATAACAGTAAGTTTTCCTGCTGAATAAGAAGAGGTATAACATTCTAACTTTCCGCCAGCAGTACCGTTTGTTGTACAGTCTGTAGGATATGAATTGTTATGTTGGCTACATTTAAACTTATCTTGAGAGGAGTTATATGACCAAGCAGTTCTAACTCCTTGATGCGGACAACTGTTTGTAAATGCCCTGTAAGTGGAAGAATCTATTTTTAAAAGTAGCATTTTTTGAGCAGTAAAATTCATCCACCCATTACTATTAAGTGTAGCAAATGTTGAATGACTTAAAGTAATAACAACTGTATTCCCGCTTACAGTATAACCCTGATTATTTGAATTACCTCCACCGCCATTGTCCGCTTCATCATCACTTCCAGAAGAACAACTTTCTAAAAGAGTTACACCCATAAAAGCCATAGCTACTGAAGGGCATACATTCATAAGAAATTCTCTTCTTTTATTTTTCATAGTAATAAAACTAAGATAATAAATTTTTAGAATTGTTCTAAATGTTTAGTTTTACATTTCTTAATACTTCTAACTAATAAAATAATTATGAATCTTTCCACTTTAGACATTGTAGTTTTTGTTCTTTACTGTTTAATTATACTTTTTATGGGACTATATGTTTCTAGAGAAAAAGAAGGAAAATCTAAAAGTGCAGAAGATTATTTTTTAGCAGGAAAATCTTTACCGTGGTGGGCTATTGGAGCTTCGTTAATTGCAGCTAATATTTCAGCTGAACAATTTGTTGCCATGAATGGTTCAGGTTTTGCAGCGGGACTAGCTATAGCATCTTATGAATGGATGGCAGCAATAACACTTCTTGTAGTTGGAAAATATTTTTTACCAATATTTATTGAAAAAGGACTTTATACAATCCCAGAATTTATAGAAAAAAGATTCAGCACTAATTTAAAAACAATTCTAGCGGTTTTTTGGATTGCACTTTTTGTTTTTGTAAACCTAACCACTGTATTGTTTTTAGGAGCAAAAGCTTTAGATATTGTTATTGGAACGGGAGATGGAAGTTTACTGTTTGGAAGTATTATTGGTCTTGGATTATTTGCAGCAGCATATTCTTTATGGGGAGGCCTTGCAGCAGTTGCATGGACTGATGTTATTCAGGTTATTCTCTTAATATTTGGAGGCTTAATGATGACTTATTTTGCATTATCTAATGTAACAGAATCGGGAAGTTTTATTGATGGTATTGTTCATGTTTATAATACAGTTCCAGAAAGATTTACTATGATAGTCTCTAAAGGAGAAATTATAAATACTAATGGACAAGATACTTGGGAAAATCTTCCAGGTATAGCAGTATTAGTTGGAGGCATGTGGGTTGCTAATCTTTATTATTGGGGATTTAACCAATATATTATTCAAAGAACTCTTGCTGCTAAAAATTTGAAAGAAGGACAAAAAGGAATTGCTTTTGCAGCCTTTCTCAAGCTATTGATGCCAGTAATTGTTGTAGTTCCCGGAATAGTTGCATATGTAATGAATATGGATGCAGGAGTTTTTAATCCTGAAACAATCGATCAGAGTTTTATAGGAGCAAATGGTATTATAGCTAATGATAATGCAGCTCCTTGGTTAATTAAAAACTTTATTCCTGCTGGATTTTTAGGACTTATTTTAGCTGCTCTTGCAGCAGCAATAGTTTCCTCTTTGGCTTCAATGTTGAATTCAACATCTACTATTTTTACAATGGATATTTATAAATCATTTATTAATAAGGAAGCATCTGATAAATCAACTGTAAGAGTTGGAAGAATTACTGCTTTGGTCTCTTTAATAATAGCTATGCTTATTGCTCCTCAATTAGGAAGTCTTGGAGAAGTTTTTCAATTTATTCAAGAATACACTGGAGTTGTTAGTCCTGGAATTTTAGCTGTGTTTTTGATGGGCTTATTTTATAAAAAAGCAACAAACAATGCTGCAATTTTGGGAGTGATTTCTTCTATTCCTGTTGCCATGTATTTTAAAATTGCACCATCTGATTGGTTTTTAGCAGGAACACCATTTATG
>MPLT02038413.1_pt1 | contig 25634 bp, 21 predicted proteins | sample 1617391 | NCBI WGS metagenome assembly MPLT02 (sample SAMN05944800, study PRJNA350692) | marine metagenome | biome: marine; feature: ODZ; material: water; isolation source: 70 m water sample filtered on 0.2 um supor filter | place: Pacific Ocean | collected 2012-04-08 | depth 70m m
AGCTGTTCCTTTACGAGTTCGATCAGCTGCTCCTCCCTGCGGAGTTGAACGATGAGCGGGACGACGAGGACCAAGAAAGACGTGCCAAACGTCCACGCAGCCTTTCCCGTGTGCACGGCCAACTTTCGAGTCAATCGCGGGGCGTCGCTCCAACCCAATCGCACGGGCTTCGCGCTCTTCGCCTCCACCGCGCCGATGTCGGGGGTGATCTCCATTCAAAGCGTCGACGACGCGCGGTCGATCCGGAGGTTTCTATCGAAGGCTTCGGTCCCCGGTGACGTCGGTGACGACGAGAGCGACGATTCTATCCGGACGCGCGCGCGCGCTCGAGCGGACGAAAGTGCGGGCCTCGACCGCACCGCTCGGGGCGACGCGCGAAGAAAAAAAATGAAAACGCGAACACGGCGCGGAGCGCGCGGGTCGGGCGCGTGTCCAAACCCTCATGGGGGACTCGCATCGAGTCGTGAACGGACGAGCGGACAGGACTGCGTTCCCAGAGCGACGAGGGCGCTCGAGCGCGGGACCGCGTCGACGCCTGTCGCGAGCGCGTCGTTCGACGTCAGGCGTCGCCCGAGGCGAGCGAGGTTCGAGTGGGAGATTAATCTTCGATACGTCTCGTCGCCGCGGTCGTTCGTGCGTCATGTCGTCGAATCCGTTCGCGGCGCTCGACGAAGACGCGCCGCGAGCGCCGGTCGCGAGCGCGAGTAAACCGACCGGCGCGAGCAAGCCCTCGAGTGGGTCCAAAGGTGCGCGCGATTGAATGAATGCGGGAGGACGAGGGGATGAAAATAATTTTTGCAGTCGTTCGCGCGAGACGCGATGCGCTTCTCGCGCGCGGGGTGGACGCGCGTGGGTCGGTCGAAGGATAAACCCCAATCGAGGTTCTGAGACTCCATGAGCGCGACGGACTGACCTTTGTAAACTCCTTTCGTTCAAACAGCTTCCGCGCCTGCTAAGGGTAACGCCGGTAACGGGTCTAAGCCTGCGAAGGCGACTCGTGAATTCGAAGGCGAAGTCATCGGCGCCGAAGGCGGCAAAAGCTTCCACGCGAGAGGCGGCCGCGGTGATCATAAAGGTCACTCCCGCTCCGCGCGCCGCGGTCGCGGCGAAGGCGGCGAAGGCCGTCAACGCTCTCGACGTGAATTCGATCGTCGCGACGCCTCTGGTAGAGGTCACGATGGTCACCGCGGCGGTGCTGGTAAAGGCAACTGGGGAAAAGCTGGTGATGAGCTCGCCGATGTCAACGCTGTTGCGCCTGACGAAAGCGAAACCGAGCCCGAGGCTGCGGAAAACTCCAACGTGCTCTCTTTTGCCCAAGCTGAAGCGCTCAAGGCTGAAAAGAGAGCTGCCCTTGCTAGCCAATGGAAAAAACCTGAAGCGAAGGTCCTCGATGGTTCTGCCCTCGATGGACTCAAGCTCGTCACGAACGAAAGCGGTGAAGACGATGGCTTAGACTTTGGTGCGACTGGCGTCAAGGGTAAGCGCGAACGTACCAAGAACTCAGCGGCCAAGCAAACTCTTGACGTGTCTTTCCGTGTTGCCCCGGCGCAAACGGATGAGAGGGAAGATCGGGGAGATCGAGGTGGCCGAGGTGGCCGAGGTGGCCGCGGGAGCAGAGACTCCGGTCGTGGTCGTGGTGAAAGCAAGGGTCGCGGCGGTCGTGGTGCCAACATCAAAATCGAAGATACCTCTGCATTCCCGACGCTCGGTGGCAAGTGAGCACATCACACCCCACTTCTGTCGGCTATACCATCGCACTTCAGCTTGTTCTGTTAGTTGACAAAAAGACTTACGATCTGAGAAGTATGTCGCAGTGGCGCGCAAATATATTCTACAGCGTAGTACTCGTGTACAGTTCATTTCTAATATTCACGTAGACGCTATATAAATTCGAACCAATCACAGTCCTATCTCCATTTGTAGGCTCTCGTTCACGTAGCTCGAAACTGTTGACCTCTTGCAGAGAGTTCGGTCGCAAATAAATCGTCGATGGGATATGAACGTCGAGATATCATTGAATTCTCTAGCCATAACGTTGATTTCACACCTCACGACGTCAGATGGGTTCCCAATAGTGCGCGTTTCGTCGTTGTAGGAGCGACGGCAAAGTCAACAGGAAGACTCAGTGTTTTCAAGTTGGATGAGGGTGGGATGGATCTGCTGCGGAGTTCCGATCACGCAAGTAGCTTTAAGTGCTGTACTTTTGGTGGCCATACGATTCCACAGCGTGAGATGTTCACGGGGAACGCGAATGGAGACTTGGAAAGTTGGGACCTGGAAAGTTTAGTAGAACCGACTGTATCTGTGAAAGCGCACGATTCAATGATCAATGCTATGGACGGATGTGGGGGCGGTACAAATGGAATCGGTGCTCCTGAAATCGTCACAGGTAGTCGAGATGGAACAGTAAAAGTATGGGACAGGAGACAAAGAGCCGCCGTGGCGATATTTAGATCGTGCTTAGAAAAGTCATATGAGTGTTGGTCAGTTGCATTTGGCAACTCCTTCGACAATAGCGAACGTTGTATTTTGGCTGGGTACGAAAATGGAGATATCAAAATGTATGATCTAAAGACAGGTACAGTTAGGTCTGAAGTAAACGTCTCAAATGGCGTTTGTAGTGTTGAGTTCGACAGAAAAGACATTTCAATGAACAAATTTGTCGCAACTTGTTTGGAGAGCCAGTTTGTGATATTTGACGGACGAACGTATAACGCAAGCGATGGATTTGCCTCACTCACATGTTACACAAAACAAAAAACAACGGTTTGGGCTATTAGGCACCTGCCTCAGGATCGAGATGTGATGGCCATACTACTCGGAGATGGCACCGTTGAATTACACGAGTACGAGTACCCAGCTCGCCGAAGTCAAATCACCGCCGATGGTCAGACGAAGGGCATCATTGGCAAATTGCATCACGTCAATTCGAAACATCTTTCATCGCAGCCAATCAACGCCTGGGATTGGCATACCGAGAAAAAAGGACTCGCAGTATGTACGGGATTCGATCAGTACGTCAGAGTTGTGTTGGTTTGAATGCGAAAAATATAACGTGTTTAATCAGTACAACAAAGTTACTCAGTCTAGTCCATCAGAGTCTTGTTTGTTTTCAGCCATTACTTTCATTAACTGAGCCAGCATTTCCTGCATGTCATTGTTTGCTTTTTCACTATTGCGGACATCTCTCGCAGCTCTCCTGTGGAAGTCAGTCTGCTGGTACATGGATGCAGCTTCTGTTGAAGGAGGACTCGTATCAAGAACTGATCTAAAATCCAAGTAGGTTATTGCGCGGGGACGAACAGGGGGTACCTGACCAATTGCTACCTGTTTTCTTTCCGTTTGGAGAAAATCTCTCACCGGACCATAAGCTGCCTGCTTGCACAAATCACGCAAATCACTTCCACTAAAACCCTCAGTTTCATCTGCAATTTTCCACAAAGGGCAGTTTTGATCCGGCGTGATAAAACCAGGCTCTAAGTTCTCGCCCTTAAGAGTCACACCCAGTACTTGTGCTCGTTGTTCCTTGTTTGGAAGACCCACCTCAAATGCACGTGGTAGGCGTCTCAAAATTGCTTCGTCAACATCCCATGGTCTATTTGTCGCCCCAAGAACCATAACCTGAGCGTTATCATCAGTGTCGAATCCATCCCAAAGCGTCATAAATTCGGTCTTCATCGTTGAAGTAGCCTCGTGTTCCCCTGACTTCCTCGTCCCCAAGAAAGAGTCGATCTCATCAATGAAAATGATAGAAGGCTGCAACTTCCAGGCCAACGTGAAAACCGCTGAAACGAGTTTCTGGGCATCGCCGAACCATTTACTTTGTAACGTGGATGAACGAACGTTGATGAAACACGCGCCCGATTCCTTAGCCAACGCTTTTGCCAACAGAGTCTTCCCCGTCCCGGGTGGTCCAAACAGCAGAACACCCTTTGCAGGCTGCAACAACTTTCCTCGGGCAAAAAGTTCTGGTCGCACAAGCGGAAGTATAACTAATTCATACAAGGAGCGTTTTACGTCTTCCAAACCACCGATGGAATTGAAAGTGACATCAATATGATCTGGGTTTGCAACATCAGATGCAATCGCATCCTCGTACACATTTGTATCTAGGTTAGGACGTCCCAGACGGCTCGCAAGCTCCTTTTTTCTCTCGATCGCCGCCTTACTCGTTTGACGATTAGGATCTAATCGCTTCAATCCAAAATTTAAAACGATCATCGACAAGATGGCGCTACAACCGACGAGGAACAGCTCCTGCAGAACGGAAGGCTGCCCGCCCTGGGCACGACTCATCTTGGCTGAACGGGCGTCAACGGAAGAAAAGTCGTCACTTCTTGCGCACGCAAACGAATATCGCGTCAAGCTTTCTCGTAAGAGAGTGTCTTAGGTCGTGCGCGAACGCCGTGGACGTGAAGTGGCGAAAGTTGACTTTATGTGACTACAAATCTTCACTATTCTTGGCTAGGAGGCGTCTTCAAACTTTCCGCGTTGAACATCGCTTCTCTCTTCGCTCGCTCTACCCAATTCATAGCAGCAATTGATCCTTCTCTGGACTCTAATATCTTCTTCAGCTCATCATACATCGGTCTCTCGTCGAAAACGCCGAGGAGTTCAGGGACGACCTTGTTCTCTGCGTCCGGTGACAGCGCAAAAGCCCGAAACTTGTCGGGGTAAACTTTCAGAGTACGCACGATCTCGCCCTGGATGCGCTGCTCGTTCAAGAAATAAACTTCTTCAAATTTACCTACGAAATCCTCTGCCCTCTTCTTCCAAGGTCCGAAACCGAAGTCTCCGATGATTGCACCGCTTGTGTTCCACTGTGGGTTGGCTATAATCTTTAGGCGGTACTTTTGTTTCTCAATATCACGTAAATCGTCCAGAACTTCAGCGGTAGGGAACGATACAATAACGTCAGATTCGAGTGTAATAGCGGCGACAGCATCTGCGTCGTCAATAATGCGCTGCTGGCATTTCCCACTCGCATCTTCGTTCAACTTTTTAAGCACCTCACCAATCATGGGGGCAAGCGCGCCGTACTGCTGTCTAATACCACCGGGCCAATCGTCAAGATCGGTTGCTCCGATGAGTGGTAAGTTCAGGGTGATCGACTGTGTCTCAATACCGTCCCCAAGCGCCGCTTTGATGGCTTCAGCGGCTTGTCCTATCTGTTCTTTCGTACTTATTGGTAGCGAAGGGGTCGAGCTCGCGGCGGTCACTCCGTGCACGCGGGATCGGTGGCGAACATTCGATGGCGATCGTCGAAAACTTCTAGGGTGGCGCGTAAGCTGAGCGCTTTTCACCGAAGTCAACGTCGCACGCATGGTGGAAAAGCGACTTGAACTGCGGCCAAGTCTCATTCCGGGACGCTTCGGTACGAGTCGCCGAAGAGGAAGGACGGATGCGCTAGGAACATGAGCGTTCCGGAAAATGCTCGCGAGTTTTATACCGGGAAGAACATCTTAGCGCCGATGGTACGTATCGGTACTCTTGCTTCACGCCTAGTCGCTCATGAGTACGGTGCACACCTGGTCTACAGTGAGGAAATCGTCGACAAGCGATTCATGCACTGCAAGCGTGTACTTAATAAGGAGTTGCAAACTATTGATTTTATCGATGTCAAAGGTAAACTGTCCTTCAGGACAATACCAGAAGAGAGGGAACGTGTTGTTTTCCAGGTTGGAACAAGTTCAGCGGTCTCTGCGCTTCAAAGTGCCGAACTCGTAGCTGGCGATGTTGCGGCGATTGATGTCAACATGGGATGTCCAAAACATTTTAGTACATCTGGTGGTATGGGTGCCCGATTACTTGGGCAACCTGAATTGGTCAGGGATATCCTGACCACTCTCCGAAGGAACTTGCCCTCTGAGACCCACGTCACGTGTAAAATTCGGCTGCTGGAAAGTGAACAGGACACGATTAAACTGGCAAAAATCATAGAATCATGCGGCGTCTCAGCTTTTGCAGTGCATGGGCGCTATATTCCACAGCGCCCTAGAGAGCCAGCGCACTGGCATCTGATAAAGAATGTCGTAGAAGCTGTCGACTGTCCAGTGATTGCGAATGGAGACGTCCAATGTTTTGAAGATTTTGAGAGAATCAGAGAATGCACTGGTGCGGCTAGCGCGATGTGCGCGAGGGGAGCACAATGGAACTTGTCAATTTTCAGATCTGATGGTGTTCTTCCGAGCGATGAAGTCAAGAGACATTTTGTACGAAGAGCAATAGAGTATGACAACCCCTGGAACTTCACAAAGTTTCAATTGCGCGAAATCTTAGTGCACGAAAAGCGTATGGCGTCGAGCGAGGGTGATCGTTTGAATAAATGTAAGATATGGGAAGACCTAGCAGAACTTTATGACTTAGAAGATGTGCTGAAAGAAAGCCAAGAAAAGCGTCGGCGTGCTCAGCTGAGGGATGACTAGCTCCCTGAAAACATAGTTGTAGATGACATAGCATAAATTTCGATGGACAATATTTCATTCATCCTAATATACTTTACAAACTTTTACATTCTCGTCACAAAGTCTATCTCAAATACTGAGCAACGCGATGAGCACGCTCAAAAATTGGATCCAAAAAGGCGTTGCTGGACCGCTGGATTTCACTTATGAAGTGTTGCATCGCAGCTTCATCATCGAGTTCCAATGCAAACTTCGATTCGAATCTCAGTAACGCCTTCTCATAATCTTGATTAATGTTAATATCTGGAATATTCGCGTCCGCCATGAGACTGAAGAGGTTCAACAATAACACCACAGACTCGCTTTTTCGAAGGATATTGTATGCTTCACAACAGTAAGTTTTAAACTCGCTGAAGTACTCACCCATTGCTTCGACCATCTCTTTGCATAATTTCATCGAAGGCGGTGATATTTTAGGGTCACGACCCATGATGAAACCGAAATCGATGTGGAACAATCTTCCATCCGACGTCAGCATCAGATTGTCCAAGTGTCTATCACCCACTCCAAGTAGATAGGTCACCACAGAGTATCCAGCACAGCTCTTGACGAAATTTGTCATAGCTGTCACGGTGCATCCGCTCGGCCCACAAGGGTCTGGATTGTGTAAAGCTATGTACGTGGTCAACTTCTCGTGTTCTTTCAATATGTCTGCCAAGGCTCGCGACTTCACGAACTCGATGAGACCTGTGTCACTACCGGTAGCAAGTACACGATAGCTCGTCAACTTCAAATCAAGATTCTCTCGCTTTAAAATCTTATCCATCAGAGAAATCATCTGCACGCAGAGCTGATCTTGTCGCAGATCGTCTCCTTTCTTGAAAATCATCATCGCACGATCTCCAGTACTGTTCAGTTGAAAAAATAAAATTAATAATTGAAGGTGCAAAATAAATGGAAAAACTCACAGCGTCTGGAATGAAAGCTTCAAAGGACTAAGCGCCGATTTGAACACGTTACTTTCACTACCATCAAATGTTTTAGTCACCAATGCGAAAATCAAATCAATCTCGAAGTTCTTACCTTGCAACGATACCACTCGTAAGGACCTACAAATACCCAAAATAATTAATACACACGCACTCCCCGAAAACTCGTGTAAACTTCGTACCGTTGGATTCAAAGGATTTGGAATCGACCGTGGAAAAGATGAAAGTACAGAACCTAGCGCGTTGTCGCTAGACAGTATAGCCTGATGATTGAAACAGTCAAATTCCGCAATTAATTAATTAATTAGATGGTTATTTGTAACGCACCCTCAAACGCTCAACTTTGCGGGCTCCACGTAATGTGTTGACTTCTTGCGTGATGATCTGTACATCAAGTTGAGGAACGGATTCAAATCATCGTGAAAGCTTAAGACTCACCGTAATTTTTTGCATCAGCTCATGTTGAAATTTCAGTGTATCCCAGAAACTTTGTCCACGCTTTCCCTTTGCACGACAAGCCCGCTCGAACATCGCAAATGCACTTGAGCTACGCTCGGCTGCTGTTCCTTCCCATCCAATTTGCAGATACCTATTGGAGAAAGCGTCAGAAAGAGCACATGGGATATTTAATTTAATTAATTTGGAGCTGCTCAAGGATGGCTGCCTTCCACGTACCAGTACAAATAATTGCCGATAACTTCATCCGCTACCGCACGTTCCACTAAAAATTTAGCTAATTCATTATCATCGTTCGTTTCGTATCGCAACGCCTGTAAGAGAACAGTGTCAAGTCGTCAGTCGGGAGAAATAATTAATAAAATTCGCTTGCAGAACACACACTGGACAGTGATCCAACACAGAAGGAGCGGGCCGTACCTGGACTAGTTGCAGTAAATACACCAACAGATCATCATCTTCAGCATGACGCAAAATCGAAACCGCATAGCGTCTCACATCACTATTTGAGAAGCTTGGTGTCAAAAGTTCCAGCGCAGTCGCAGGTCCGATGGGTGCCCACTCGTGCATGAGCTGCACTGAAGCCTTTGTTTCAGCTGGATCAGACCAATCGACGCATTTAAGGAATTTCGTTAGTGCTCTTGAATCGTGTCTCAGGGCGAATCGGAATTTCCAGAGCAGATTTTGGGATTCCATATCGAGAGGCCTCGTCGGTGGCAGTTGGATGATGGCGGAAAGTCTGCGCTTCTCAGCGCCGTCTGGCTTCAATTCCATATCAACCACTCCACGCCCAACGCTACGCGAAAGCTTTTGATGCTTCCGTTCGGCTGGATTTTCCAACATCAAATTCACTTCATCATCCACAAGCCAAGTTAATCGTTGCCAACTGACGATGTTATTAACTGGAGAGCTTTCTTTTGTGTCCTCATGGAAAATCACTGGATGCACATACACGGGTAGCTCAAGCAACAATTGAATGAAGTCATCTGTCCTCCGAGCAATGCGCGATTGTATTCCGCGGGCATCACGTATTCGGGAAAATACTAGATTATCCAACCAATTGACCGAGGGCAAAGTTCCTTGCTCATACTGCACCAAGAAACTTTCGAGACGCTGCAGCTCATCGTGCTGTTCCATGAATTTCACCCCGAGATGATGGTACTCGTTTAACTGCTCGCTTGACGTCGCTAACATCAAACAATGTGATCCTTGTAGTATTCTGTCATCTTCTCCGAAAACCGAAACTCTACTGCGACCCAATACAGAATATGGGATTCTTCTCGCCGAACGGACTTCGAATTCGATGCAAGTCTCACGTGGAAGGTCTCTGATCTTGATAGGAAACTTCAAGTTTTCCTTCCACTCCGCGACTCCATCGGCGTGAACGATCACAGTTGTACAAACTTCATTCGTTAAAGCTTCGTCTTTCGCAGCGAGTCGTGCACTGACAAAGATTTCATTTTCGACTGAAGTGATTTGTGAGTGAGGGAGTTGACCGCACAAGGCCGTGATTCGCACACTGAAGTCGAGAGACACATCGCTACTCAGAAACACTTGACCATCACTGCCATCAATCATCTCACTCACCATGGACCGTGCTTAGCCAGGTCGCCAGACGAGCACCAACCACCACGCCTCCTGTAACGGAATCTCCTCGTTTTAAAATCTTTTCTCGCGTTCGTCACGTATTTCAACTCCTGTTTGCATCAACGAGCGGCTTGAACTCGCGTTCCAATCGCTTCGCGCAGTGCAGTGACTTTCGAGCGCGCTCTCGAGCGTCGTCGTCTCACCACTCTTGTGCTGCCTCCGTTTCGTTAGCAAAGAGTTTCGGACTTCGAAACTTGGAAGCTAGCAAGAGTCCGGTGAGTCACGAACGGTAAACAGTACCCACAAAGGAGGAGAAATCCCAACTTCTCGTCTAAGAGTCCACTGAAACACCACAGTCGTCCGCACAGGAGCTTGCGGTCATGTTATCGTGCAACGGCTGCTGGTGCGCACTAGATGCTGGATCAAGTTATATTTCGCAGTGCGATCACGTCTACTGTGCGTTGCGATGGTGAACGCGGTTGCTTTGCTATACCTCTGCCTTTGTTTTTGTTCAAAAACTTCACTAGCCCTGCGAGCCCCGACACGCGCGTTGCAACGTATCATCCAGACTAACGAACCATTTTAGGTGAAAAATGCGTTGTCGTCGCTTTGGAGCAGCACCAGTGCATGGTCTGCGCGACGAAGATGGAAGAACGAGATATTCGCGTCGCAGAGGTTCAACCAGACCTGGCGGTACTTCAAAGAAAGCTGTCGGGCTACTCGCCGAACGACATGCTGACAGCTGTTGCACACGGCATCAAGTTTTGGAATGATCAATTAGAGCTTAGATATAGGACAGAGTTAGAAAAATCGTACACGAGTGCCCAGAGAAATGCAGAAATGTATAAACGCAAACTTCAGGTATGTACTATTGCAGACTTTGTAACGTGGATGTGACGTCGGACAAACAACTCCATAGGATGTGCATGCAGCCTATAAAAAAGCAAAAAGTAAACAAGATGAGCTCTGGGCACAACTGAAAGATAGAGAGAACGACATTCAAGAATTACAGCAGCGTTATGAAGAAAAATCTAGAGAGAAACATCGAACTCACACTTCTCTGGAGAGTCCAAAGACTATCTTGGCGAACAAACCATTGAAAAGACAGTCTCAAACGATACCTCAAAGTACAGTGAGAATCGATACCGTCACGCATGTCGATTCTGGCCATTGGCATAAGCAACAAGTCCAGTCAGATCAGTTCCATCGTCGTTCTTCCGAGCAATTTCGATTACAAGCACACACCCCTCAGCGGCGCGATAGCCGCACACATAGTCTAGATACTAGACTCACGCCACCAACCAACTCGAGGGAGTCACGTGAGCGCGCATTTCGTCCTCTTTCACCTTATACGAGGCATCAGGTTGAGCCGCGTGTTCTTTCTGACAGCGGTGACCGCGGCGCGATGTTTTCGAAGCGACGAATATTTTGAACATTAGATGGGAGGGTATCATGACGACTTTGTCCGTTTACGCTCTATCTCTTAAGACTAAAAATACGAACTGCATTCGCTAAGATATGATTTTTAATGAACTGAATGATTGCGCACTTCTCAACGCCCCATCACACTCTGGGCAGCCACGTTGAGCCCGGACAACAAAGCACCCCCGGCACCGTACACAGCGATCGCCCGAGGGCCACTCATACTCTTGTAAAGAGCACCTGCCCCTGCACCGGCAAAAATGGAGCATAATGAATCATATCTATTCTCCATGTATGCCATTGACGCACTTTCGAGAGCGGCATAATACAAGCCAACGCAACCAAACGTGTTCCCCATTGATCTACCCCTCTGACTCACCGCGTTGAGCATTCTGTTCAACCTCAACTTGGATGTCTCTAAGGAAGACTCGGGCGCGGATTTCATACTACCGTATAACCCCCATCCACCTCCAGCGATGCTCCCACCAAGGTATCCAACCCCAGTCAGGTACGTCAGGTTTTCACTCCAGCTCCGTGTCTTCACCGCACGCTCCTCGTCAAACAAAAACTCTGGCGTATCTGATAACGCGTAAATTGCTTTGTTCATGGACGGATCGAACGGTCCACCCAAGCCGCTGTAGGGATTGTAAGCTCCACTCGTGGCAGGCAAGGGCGGTAAGCTCTCAGCCGGCGCACCGAAATCGGGTTGCTCTATATTCTCACTGATCGGACTGGTCGCTCCAGTCCCATCAGTGGTTTCATTCAAGTTTGTAGTTCCACTAGACGATACCTCGTTCTTCTTATCGCGTCCTCGCACCCCCAGTAAGTCTCTGAGCCCCATGATTCTCTCTCTCAGACGATCGGGCGTCTTCCGTCTTCCGTCGCTTCGACCGCAAGGCGTCGACCGAGATCTCACTTGAGTTTGAGCTCACAACGTCCGTCACGATATTTCGCCCCGATACTCTCTCTAAGAGACTCTAGTTCACGCGCCGACGACCGTGCGAGCCACACTGAAGTCTCAAAAGTGGAAACGTGAAAGGTGTGCGCCGCTACGCTGTGATTTGACTCAAATCATGAGAGACGACGAGCGACCAGTCCGATCGGATTGAGCGCCCTATCCACACAAGCCGACGGGTTTAGGCGAGGGAAGAAGAGCGCAGGAGGGAAGAAGACGAGAGGAAAACTGGTCTGCTCGTTCTTACCGCGCTATAGGGTCAGTAGAGAGCGTTCGCATCGATGTTGGGAGCACGCTCAGTCCTCATCACAACGCCGGGACCGGGGCCCGCCGGGCGCTTCGTGCGCGCACAGAGAGAGGCCTCCGCCTCGAGTGGTGGAAACAGAGGCGTGATTAAGAGATCGCATCATAATTGTCTCAGAGCTCACTCAAACGCTTTCTCGACCGAAACGGGGAGTCTTTTACGTTCATCTCACCGTGAACATAGTTGGGTGTGTGCTGTTGCAAGCCAAGGCTGGGTACTTTCAGACCGTGACTACCCGGAAGGTGAGTTGATTCTGGGCATTGAAATCCGCTCGCATTCCATCAAAGCAGCACCAGTCGATACTGCGAATGCAGAGTTCCAGCGACCAGGAGTCTCTGTGCCCATCGAAGATTTCAGTGAGGAGACTCTTAGAGAGGCACTTGGAAAGATTGCAACGCACTTTCAATGGAAGGGCCCAGTGGGGATTAGTTACACGCGCTTAGCCGTTCGTGCACTTGGAGGAGTTCAAAAGGGAGAGCATATACTATCCACGATGATTCCTGAATGGAAGGGTCGCGTTGCAACCATGATCCACACTGAAGCGGCAGCGTACGCAGAGATGTATTTTGGTCCTGGTCGTGAGCAAGCTGGTATAGTGCTTGTCTGCACACTGGGTAAAGGATTTGGTGCAGTCTTGTACGAAAGGGGTCAGAAAGTTCGCAACAAGGATTTCAAGCACTTAACTTGGACGTACGAACGCGAATTGATAAAATTACAAAAAGTGTGGGGTTGGACCGGTGTCGTGCCGCCACTCCCCGCATCCGAAGGTATTATCCGACGGGTGGAGGACTATGGGTTGAATGGTAGAGGATGGTGGCTCGAGGACATAAAACCATCAGAAGAACCGTGCGCGGAAACAGACGCAGTTCTCGCATGGGCTTCTTTAGTGGATAGATATCTTCAGAAAATTGCATCAAGTGTCACGCCGGAGCGTCTCATACTGTTACCCACTGGCACAGCAACGGATATGCATGAAGAGCTTTTTTTGAAACTTTTTCGACCCGGAGTCCAATTAGCTGGTCTGAATGAAGATGTACTCGTCATGGGAGAATTCCCAGATCGAGCTTTGGTGAAAGGGGCGGCAGTAGGAGCACATATTGAGCTTCAGAGTAAGGCGGCGAGTGGTATCTTGAGGGATGCAATTTGTCAAACTGTTACTGAGAGCGAAATTCTCCGTCCACTTTCTGAGGAGCAGATGGCATGGGTTTTCAAGAAACTTGACGCCAACAAAGACGGTGAAATATGTGAAAATGATCTGATTACGGGGGCAAGATTTTTTGGCGCGCCTTTATCAATTGCAGAAATTCACGGCGTCATGAAAGAGTTGCATTGTGGACTGTCTGGAGCAATTACAAAGGAGCAGCTTACAAGATGGTGGTCTTCTGAGGTGTCTCACAGCATCGTTACGCAGATCTCGTCAGCTGTAGAATTACAAGACGCACTTGATTCCGCAAAGGCTGCGACGGAATGCACTACTGATGCTGGTGGTCAGTTAGTCGCGTCTAAGGCAGAAGACAAAGTTGTTGTGGTCGAGGCGGGCTTTTCTTATTGTCGGCCATGCAAGAAGTTTGAGTCTTCATACGAAGTCATTGCAAGAAACCATCCCGATGTTTCTTTTTTGAAAGTTGTCGGGGATAGCACCCCTGCCGCCGCGCATCTATGTAAGGATGTTCTTGCAGTTCAGTCAACGCCTGACTTCCGAATTTACAAAGGTGAAGTCTTAATATGTCAATTCACGGGAGCGAACAAGACAAGACTTGAGGAAGCAATTGCGATGGCGCTCAAAGCTTAGAATTAGTATTAGTAATTTCAATCCACTGAGCTCGTCCATTGAGAATTTGATCGAGCTTCTGCTCAATTTGTGTGGAATCATCCACGTCTCCGATGGACTGCCATTTACTTTTTGATGGATGCCAAATGATGACGTGCGACTTCACCCGTGGATCGTTGAAAACTTGAGAATATCCAAATGCGTCAACATCGCGCTGACATAGTTCCACAAAAGCGAGCAATTTCTCACTTTTAAAACGCTCAGCGAGTTTTCTGAAGCGTTCGTTCGGTTCCGGCGTCACTATGGTGACCACATAAATAGTTTTGCCCTTCAAATAATGCCCTCGTATATCTACTAGTTGATGCTCTACCTTTTTCTTCATGTTCTGTCGCTGTTGGCTCCCATGATTCATATTATTCATCTGGATACGAGTCATGAGCCGCCTGAGCCAGCTCGCAGTGATGATTGCAAAAATTGTGCCTAAAAGAGGAAGAGCACCTGTTTCTAACGTGAAATACCACAGTGCCTCAATTATATCGCTCACATCAGTGCGAAGAGCTTTGATTATCTCATCAGAAGGCACATGTGCACCAGTCTCATCAAATAAACTTGAACTCGGCAACATGTTATATTCTTGGAAATCATCTCGATTTGCATTCAATATACGCAACACCCATGGTACTATTGTATCCTTATCATAATCTGGCTTTGCAAACGCATCATAATGTACAATCGTGGGTTTGATTTCATTGAAGATGAGGGCAACCAACGATACTTCTCCATCACCACCACCAAACCTTTCTAAGAACTTTTTGTTATGCACCCCTTCTATCCAACCAAAACTCACCTCCTCTGCCATCGAAGGTATCCTCGCAACCACTTCATTCCGAGTATCCCATAATGTTCTCTTTAGTCGTTGTTTGAGTACACCTGATCTGGAATGAATGCCGACAAAACAGATCCGCTGCGGCCCATCTGGACTACAGCCATTGGCTGCCGCACTTGAAGCTGTCAACTTGGGTATACGATGGAATCTATGCGCGGTGAAAACTTCTTTCATTTTTTCTTTTGAACTCACATCTTCAGCAACTGTCGCGCCGAAATCTCGAACAATGAGCATCGCAGGTGCCTTACTGATACCAAAATTTTTCAACCAGAAAGTTTTGTCTTTGTCGAAATCCGCTTGCACAACCTGAACATCCGATTTATGCTCCATAGCTAAATATCGGGCGGTCACAGAAGTTGTAGACGTCGTAACTAAAACGAATTGTACTTTATCGTCAGCAGTCATAGATAGAACTTGATCGTTTGGAAGTAACGGAAGATGTGGCAGTCCCAACACTTTCTCAGATACGTATGACACGAGCAGGTCGGCCTTGATGGATCCACGATAACGAATGACACAAGACGGATGTTTACAGTTTGGGCGTATACCAATTATGACAGGTAAATCTGATCGACGGATTGGACGGGAGAATAAAGCGCTAGATCCTAGTCTCTGTACGAGAACTGGACTCGTGAGAGCGTGGATACGACCAAACTCTGCCACGCCATTCAACAAACGAGCAGACATCTCCCACGTGGGTCCAGCCCTGTGACAGGAATCGATGGTATCATCGTATATTTGTACTAACCACGGTTTTTGTCTGTTGAAAACAAGCTTATCGAAATTCTTTTCATTCAGCATAACAGTTTCGGAAGCAATCATCTCTGCTTGTTGAAAACCACCTCGCTGAACATGCCCGTCAGCAGCTGATCCCGTGTCCCAAGTTCCACGGCGATTAAATCCAGTGAGATGTGAATCACGGTTGAGTGTAGTTGCATCTGAAAAACTCTGCAAATCGTACGTTCGCTTGGCCTCTGGATCCGACAGAGTTGAGTAAGCTTTCTGTATTTCAACAAACCGTTCACTTGCTTTTCTCTTCTCATCGTCGTCGACGTTCCTTTGTTTATCCGGATGATAAATTAGCGACAAAGAACGATATGCTCTTTTGATATCTGCTGGACTAGCTCCTCTCTCAAGGCCCAATACGGCGTATAGATCTCCTGTAAGGTAAGATTGGGCCGTATTGGGCTGTGTGAGAGCGATCACGATGAAATAACACACGAGGCGTGCGAAGGACACTCGCCGACGACTCATGGCTAGAGTCCACCCAAGATCGTACGGCTCGTTGTTATCAGCACACTCGCATGACCGCGACCGATTCGCGACCCCGTCGACGCGACCCAATCGCGGGCTGTCGAGATGTGTTGTGGGCGTGTGAAGATGTGGGCAACGACTTTTACGCTAGGCTTAGGGTTGATACAATCTTGCATTTTCAATCATCTTCCTCATCCATCGCGCCCGCGTACTCTGCGATGCAATCTAAAGGAAGAATATGTGCCTCAAAGTCGTCATTAAGTTGTATCGACGCAGTGTCGTTCGACTTGTACTTTTCAAGTAGTTTTCCGCGACGCCCACAAAACTTGCCAGCGACGACACAAACGCGACCACCAGGTCTTGGTACAACAGTTTCCAACGCTCGTTGGCCGATTTCAATCGTCTTACCTCCATCTTCTAGTCGTAGCATGCATTCAGTAGGAGTCAAAACGTCTTCAATGATCCCTTTCATCAGGTAGAACTGTCCTTGTTGGAAACTCTTACTAACAACTCGAACTCGAATGTTAGCAAACAGCCATGGTTTGGCTGATGTTCCTGTTGTTTTACCCTTACCATCCCTATCACGTTTCTCACCAACTGTTGCACGCTTACTTGCACCCGTTTCCTCTAGTTCACTCGTCCTAACCGTGACTATTTTCCCACTATTGGTGAGCTCAACACTGACCTTTTCACCGGTGATTTGTATGACTCGAGCAGAAATGCCTGCATGACGTCCACTCGCGATGAACATCATCTTGCCTTTCCGAGGTCCAATCGCTTCGCGCTGAACAAGATTTTCATCTAAAGTCTTCACATTCCTGAGTCCCGCGCTTGCTACAACCTGTGGGTCTCTCACCATGTCTGCTTTCTTTTCTCTAGATTCCCCCGGCTTGATATATTTTTTTTGTGGTTCATCTTTTGTGGCTGGCTGTGCCCCTAAACCAAGTCTACCGGGCCGGGGAATAAATTCAACTGCTTCCACCATACCTTTGTGCATTCGCCCGACCGCTTTACCTTCCTCCCATCCCATACCGCGTAGCATGGCTTTCCCGAAATCTTCTATCGGCATATCCTCATAATCATCCATGGATGCTTGATCGGGTAGATCCTCCATATCTTCCTTGAATGCCTGAAGCTCTTTCTCTTGTAAACTTTTACCAATGAAACTCTCCTTCGCTCGCTCTTCATCACTCCTTCCTTTAGCGGGAGTACTACCTTTTGGACCCATTTTTGTTAACCCGTATGACACTCCATGCTGAGCCACCTCGCCGCCACTAGCTGCTATGGTCTCTGCAACGTGAAATCGTTGCGCGTCTTGTTCTATCTCTTCTTTTGTCGGGATAAAGCTTGGGGCCTGCACGTAAAAATAGCGTTTGTCAGTCACTCGTGTCTCTACAGAGAATTGACGTCGTAGACTCACCTTGCGTTGACGTCCAGTACCGACTTCAAACGTATTCTGAATCTTGGGAATAACCTTGACCTCGGGCGCAGTGGTTCCTTTTGTACCCTCGAGCCCATTCTCTGCCACACCCGTCACAAATTCAACCTCTTCTTTCTTCTCTTCGTGCTGCACGGCAACCTTGGCCTGCGGCGCTTTCTTCTTCGCGAAAGTGAACGACTGCATGACGGCACCGTCGCGGTCCAAACACGCCACTGACAGCCGTCGAGGGCGTGTATCTCTGAGATTCACTGTACCGCGTGCCGCTGTTTTGCGTTCACTCGCCGCCTGCACGCCAAACAGTGCAGATGAGAAGCGCTCTCCCCCAAAATGGACTCGTCCTGAATCGGTTACCGCAATCTGCGACGCCGTGGGAATAGGCAACGGTCTAGAAGCAGGTTCGAAGGAATCAAGCGAAAACATTCACATCGTTTCCACTTTTTCTCTTGCTCTGCAGAGCCATGTCAGATGAAAAGCGGACGATGCTAGAGGAAGATTTCGCGGAATTCAGTGCCAGAGTAAGGCGAGTATGTAAACGCGCAGCGACGCTCACGTTGAGCGCCGCGCTGATTGCGGGTGCCCTACTGATTCTATCTGTGATTCTTGTTTTCACCACACGATTCTTTCTTGTTCCAACCGGTCCAGCGTCGCTAACACAAGACCTTGTGTTCGATTACACTTCCACCTCTCCCGTCGCCAAAGCGAGTTTTGTGCGTGAAAAGTTTGGCGAGAGACAATCGCAGACTTCGAATGTGCGCGAAAGAATGTTGAGCCCGAGACAGAACTTTGACGTTGAGATTGAGTTCATCGTACCGAACAGCGAATACAATTTCGATGTTGGTATGTTTCAAGTGGATGCGAAAATGAAGACGCGTCAGGGCAAAACCTTGGTCGATGCATCTCGCCCTGGAATCGTAAAATATACCTCGAAAGAAGTAAAATGGCTGAAAACCATCGTGTGGTGGCCATTGCATGCCCTTGGCTTGATTGATGAGCAGCAAAATATACAGATCACTATGGTGAAAAATTACAAGGAAAACGCTGAGGCACCCTTCACAGATATCGAAGTCACCATGAAACCGCACGCTGGAAGTACTAAATTACCACAAATTTACGAAGCGCGCGCGATCATTCATTTGAGTATGGGAATTTTCGTGAAAATCCTATACTTCTACCCAATGACATCGTTTGTTATCATCGTTGGTCTGCTCTGGTCGAGTTTAAGCTGTTTCGCCTTCTTCGTCACGGCTCTCTCTCTGTTGATAATGGGAACACAATTGGATGAAACAGTAGGCCTGTCTACAAGTAAGTCACGAGAACAGTCTAAGTATGCCGGAGCCATAGCCGATGCGATGGATTCCGTCGTGAGTTCGCAAGCACCGGGACATGTGAACCGGGCTGACTTGCTTGACGAAGGGTTGAGGCGCCGAAATGTAGCTTCTTCTTGATGATTCATTTGTGTACAATTGTATATCTAGATTAGTAATTCTAGAGCGTTCACCGCGTCACTTCGCCACTGCTCCCTAAAGTCTGACACTCAACAAATTCATCAATCAGGTATGGCCACGCGTCATTTGGGTCATAACTCTGAAGATTTTCACCCACCTGTCTACTGAATTGAAGGACTTGCGACCAAGTGTCATTCGATATCGCTTTGCCATGATTGTTTTCTAGAAAACTACACCAATCGTCTGTGAAGCACCACCTCTCAGCCATCAAAACCTTCCATAAACCGACAGCTGTTTCGAGAGTCAAGGCCTTGGCGTTTGGCTCCTTCGCGAAGCCGAACGTAAATTCGTACACATTCTTAAAACTCACTGGATTTTCCAGCTCCTTCCTGAGACTACCTATCTTGCTTTTCAATTTAGCGATTGAATCGCACCCCAAAGCAGTCATTCCCCGAGTAAACTCTTGCTTCGTGTACCTTCCCATGCTCTCGGCCCCCATCTTCAGTGACAGGACGAGAGTCACCGGATCGAAAGGATCGACACCTAAATCTTCGCACAGCCTGATGATACCCTCGGCCTCCAATCGTTCATCGCTCTCATCGTCCCGAACCTTGTACGCATCGAAGAGAGCATTAATACCAGCCTCATTCGTGGAAGACTTGTTGGAACTTCTTGACCGTAAAGAATAAAAGTAAAGCTCGAACGCAGACTCTATATCCCACGACGCGTCTCGGAGCGCCTGCAGTGAGATCACCTCGTCGTTCGTTTCCGCGACATCCATGAATCGGCGTAAAGTCGCCTTCTGATTCCTGTTGAGCTTATTCTGTTATCGACGAAAAAGACGGTCAGTGTTCAAGTTCGGAGAGTTTGCTCGGCTCGCGGGATTCCACCATGACTAATCCTGCGCGGAAACCAGCGCAAGGCATACCATTGCTGTAGCTCTATTACTCGCGCACGCTTGAGTGGATGTTATCGAGGAGTGCGCGCGGAAATATGAGGCGATCTTCACATCACTCGTGGGGTGGCTGACCGAGAACCTGCACTTGCATGCGTCATGGGAGTGCGAGATGGAGCCCTGGAGTGAGCAGTTCTACTGATTCTCTTACGGAAAAAAACATTGAAATTTACGACTACAAAGTTGCGTAGCTATTACATGTTTTATGACTAGGGGATAGACTGCGTTTGTTGCGGAACAGCTGTAATAATTTCGAGTTTTCGTTGCAAGTATGCCGCTCCAATAAGGAAGAGCGTGCACATAGCAAACATGGCAGAGAGAGGGAACAATGCCACGTTGTACAAGACGATGCACACGAACAAGTTGAGAGGAATTCTGAAGCAGTTCATGACGGTACTTCTAATTTCCTCTGGAACGTACGTTGCGCGCATCTTCATCATACTCGGCCAGAAAATTCCAACTAAACCCTCAAAGACGAGGAATCCAAGCATGATTATCTGACCTTCCAATGTGATTGAGTTACCAGCGGTTTGCGGAAACGGTAACATGTTGACGAAGATGGGTAACGAAAGTGAGGCAGCAGACGCCAAGAACACATATTGCATGTATTTCTCCGGGCGCAAATCCTTTTCCGCAAGAAGTTGTCCTGCAATAGATGAACCAATCATGCACGCAACCATCATGGTAGCGAAAATCATTCCGTGCGGAATGATTTCTTCGTTCGGGCTCAAAGCAGGCGTCCATAAAAATACGAATGAATACATCGCGGCCTCGAACAGAGACTGCATGGCTCCAAGATAAAGCACCTTCTTATCATTGAAGATGGCATTCGAGGCCGCACGGAAACTCGCTTCAAGGGAAGCATTTTCAGTAGCAGCACCTTTATTTTCAGTCCAAGTAGATGCGATGATGGCACCGCCGATTGCCAGGAACGTTGCGGCAGCGTCAAAGGGCGCCACGGGTCCAAGACCCATGTCCGTCACCAAGTAGTTGGCCAATAAGCCCGCTATGATCGAAACCAAGCCATTACCGATGAAGATAGCTTTTGAAAACGTTCCATTCAGCCAGTCCGAATCGTAGTTGCGAGCGAAGTGCTCAGAAACTAGCCACGACTCAAACGCGGTGAACAGGAGCGACGTAGCGATTCCACCAAAGAAACGGCCCAGCATGAGTACACCATAGTCGCTCCAGTGTTTCGTGATGCACGAGGCGATGTAAGTGGCCACATAAGTGAGAGCTGCGCGCTTACGTCCGTATCTATCCGCTAAACTCCCCACGATTGTCCCAAAAATCATACTGGCTCCGAATCCCGCGATGAACAGTTTCCCGATGTCTCCCGTGGAGTAGCCGTAGTGTTTATACAGCGCGTACACGTACGGTCCTTGCAACCAATCACCAGCCATCATCAACGCGTACACCACCAAGTAATTATTTCGGAACGCCAAGAAATTGGCGGGTAAGTTTGCAGCCTTCCCACTCATCCGTTTCTTTCGAAGTTCCATCGTCGCGCACGCGCACGCGAGCGCGCAAAACGTGACGACGTAGAACGCCTCCATGTCGATCGATCGATCGACCGACGACGCGAACTCGACGCGCGCGCCGCTCGCTCCCTCTCGGACGCGCCGCCGCGCGTATCTATCACGCGCACTCGACGATCGCGCACTCGACGACGACGCGGACGCGACGCTCCGGAAACATCCAAAATCCATCCGTCCGGTCGAGGCGAGGGCACGACGCGTGCGCTCGCTCGAGATCTGGGTCGAGATCTCAGCGTGGCGAGGGGACGCGTGCGATTGGGGGAATGACAGCTTAAAAACAACGCGAGTACGATACCAGCGCGCGATGCGAAAAAAAGCGCCAATCGTAAAACCCGACCGGACGCTCGGCGCGCTCGAGGCGCTCGAGGCGCGCGCGCGCGACGGGGCGAGGCGAACGCGAGGCGAGGGGACGGTACAACGTGACGTCGATCCGAAACGAACATGATGCAATCTTTGACGCACAGCGCGACCGCGCTCAGGTGCGCGACGCGATCGCGCGTGTGCGCGCCCGAGCTCGATGACGCGAAGACTCGCGCGAGCGCTCGAGGCGGGTCGGGCTCGCCCGTTTTATCCATTCGGGGAATGCTCGGCGCGAGGCGCCGCCCGAGGGGAGATTGTCGCCCGTCGAACGCGATACTGACGAAGATGATTTTTTGCCGTCGCGCAGAGCCCCGATCGCGATCCGCCGCGCGCGCACGTCCAGGTAAGTCGACGCTTCGCTCGCCAGGGTCGATAAGGTCGCGAAAAGTATCTCGCGCGAGGTCTTGCGGAACGATCGCGCGTCGGGACGCGAGATGGCGCGAGAACGCGCGCGAGTGCGGACGCAGGAAGGATTTGGGATTACGTTGGGACGAAATCCGCCGTCCGCCGCCCGGCACAGATTCGCGAAGCGACGGTTCACGCGCGTGGTGGTCCGATCTCGAGGTGTCTTGGAGCTGGTGCAGCGCGGCGTCGCTCGCGAGAGGGCACTGTTGGATTTGAAGGATTACGTCGCGCCACGAACGATGAAATAGAGCGAGATGACTGACGGTTGCGATGTATCGTTTGTTTTATCTTTATTTGCAGAGGTGTCGTCGCCACGGCCACCACTGAACGCAAGGCTGCCCCGCTCGAAACCGGCGGTACGCTCAAGGGTGACAAGGCGTACGGCAAGGCCGCGGGCGCCGCTGCCATGACTGGTGCGATCTTCTCTGGCGAACAGTCTGCGTGGAAAGATCCGCGATGGGTGAACGGTAACTGGGATCTCGAACAGTTCAAGAATGCGGAAGGCGAAGTCGACTGGGATGCTGTCATCGACGCCGAAGTCGTGCACCGTAAGATGTTGGAGGATCGTCCGGCTGTGTATGATGAAGATGGACTTTTCGACACGTCCGTTGTGCCGTGGCACGTGTGGATGCGCCGTTTCCACCTTCCGGAGGCGGAAAAGGCGAACGGTCGCGCCGCAATGGTTGGCTATGCCTGCGCGTACCTCATCGACGCTGCGGGCGGTGCTGGCCTCGTCGACTTGCACAACTCCTTCTTGGGCAAGACGGCCATCTTCGCCACCATCATCTTCGTCACCCTCATTCGTTCTCTCGACGATCTCGATACGTTGAAGGATCTTGCTGAAGAGGCTACTTTCTATGACAAGCAATGGAACGAGTCTTGGGAAAACGCTGAGCGCCCGTCTGAGTCGGAATAAATGCTTCAACAGACAAAAGTTCTTTCTTTCTTAGGTATCGTAGCTGGCTTGCTGTATGAAAATTCATCGAGCGGAAACTCTTAGTGAATTTTATACCAATTTATCATCATAAATTTACATCCCCCACTCAAGTAAAGTAAAGTAAGTACATCGTCGCCGCGGTAAAGTTCTTTCACTGAGACAGTCGCCAAACACGCCCTCTCGCGCACCTGAAGTCGAATGCGCGGCTGCCCCTGTACCCAGGTATGAATCCCCTTTTGCCGTAGGCTGATGCTCAGCGGCGCGCGTTTTCGAATCGACGTGCGACCGCCAGCGAGACAGTCCCCTCCCCAATTGAACGAATCGGCTAGGCTACGTTCATCGACTCGTGGGTCGAGACGCACGCTGAAAATGTCCAGCCATACCGTTGATACCACCATAGATTCTGCATCATTCACACCGAGGGACGCAGTGGCCAAATTAGAGGAGCGCATGAGAGAGGGCGTGCAGTATCCTCAACTAAGAGGATTGGTCGCTGATTGGCTAGAGAGAGCTTCACAGCCAACACAGTTTGTGACAGAATGTATCGAACTGATCCACGAGAAAATCTCAAAGGATCCAAACAATTGTAGCACTGAGGGCGATGCAAATACGTGGGTGGCTGTTTTCTTGCTGCTGGACTGCCTTCGTGGTGTACCGGTTGCGTGGGAGGAATGTAACCGAAAGAGTTTTAGAGCTACAATGAAAAGTGGCGTCGTGTTATGTGCCCAGTCGCGTGCAAAAATAGGTTCATTTATTCGTTCTATAATTGATTCGCAGAATACGACTGTTCCAGCCCGTGTGACGGTCAGAGTGATAGAGACCTACGGCCTCGAGTTGGAGGATTTACAGTTCGAGAGTAGCGACAAAGCGCACTCTCTGATAGAACTAACAAGGAAACTGATCTCCGAAACCAAATACAATTTGGCGATCTCTCTGGTCCTCCATTTCAGTCTAATGGATTTTGTTAAGATCGAAACGTTACAACTTCTTGCGCAAGGAAATGAATTTGCTCTCGCCTTGGAGCTTCTCGAACATGTTTCCGATCCGGAGCTTACCCACGCTTGGATCAAATACTGCATCAAGGAGGGCACAAAAAGTCATGCAGCGTTGCGTCAAGCGCATAAAGCATGTACCACCTTTCGATTAGAAACAGAATATCCAGAAGTTCGCTCACAATACTTCAAGTCAACAATTAGTCGAATGATTGGTAAAGGCCAGTTCGAGGCCGCACTCTCCCACGCCGGGAGCGACGTTGACCTCCAGCGATGGGTGATAGAAAGCCTCGCTTCGATTGAAGAATTTGAATACGCTTTTCAATACTCTGATAGATGTGGCTTGGATTTTAGCTGCGATCCCTTAGAGTTAGAAAAAGTCATAGCTCGAAGGCGTGCGACGTTTTTCCAGCTTCCCACCCACCTGGATGATTGCATTGTCTTCGTCAATGACAAAGCGAGTTTACTACACGCGATGGACCGTTTTCTGGCTAATGAATCAATCATTGGTTTGGACACTGAATGGGGTGCGGCAGTTGGTAAGGGTGCAAATCAAGGAGAGACAGCTCGGGTGGCGACATTGCAACTCGCCACGCAAAGTGGGGTAGCAATCCTGGATATTCCTGCACTCGTAGAAAACTTTCCAGAGGCGTTAGAAGAAACTGTGGGAAGAATACTCGAGGCTAAAGACGTGCTGAAACTAGGTTTTGCGGTACAAGAAGACCTACATCGACTTGCCATGTGTCATTCTTCCTTTAATACTGTGAATAATGTCGCCGACTTGCAATCCTTGTGGAAGTGTGGTGTCTTGGCTGCGCGTTCCAACAGACCGTCTACGAACTATCCGTGGTCGACGCGAGAGGAGCTCGCGCGCTACCAGCCAATCAGTCTGTCAACGTTGGTAGCCACAGTGCTCGGTAAACCTCTGGACAAGACGATGAGAATGTCTAACTGGAGCCAGCGCCCTTTATCCGCTTCACAAATTTTGTACGCAGCCCTCGACGCTTGGACGCTCGTGGAGATTCATCAATCGCTACAAACGCACGGCGAATACGCGCATTTGCTGGCCGAGGAGCGGAGATCGTACAATTCGACTCGTTGATTTTTTATATTCTCGGGCCATGTAGTAGAGTCGCCATCTACATATAGATCCTATTCACCGCGTCAACGATGACGTCTTCCCCTCTCTTCCCCTCTCCCTCTCTCTCTCCCTCCCTCTCTCTCTCGGCGCTCGCCTCTGCCGATTGACGCGTCTTCTCGTCTCGTCACACCTCGACCCGCCGCCGGCCCGGGGCGACGCGCCTCGATGACGACACCGAGCGCGACGTCGCTCGAGCGAGGCGAGGGAGGCGAGGCGTCGCTCGAGCGAGGTGACGCGGTCGCGAGCGAGGCGGAGGCGTTCGCGCGAGAGACGGCGCGCGCGGTGGGCGAGTATTGGTTTCCGAGCGGCGCGCAGACGCTCGACGATGCGTATAAACGCAAGTGGTTCGCGTCGAGCGATGCGATGACGATCGCGGACGAAGAGATACGGTC
>MPLT02021120.1_pt1 | contig 25579 bp, 20 predicted proteins | sample 1617391 | NCBI WGS metagenome assembly MPLT02 (sample SAMN05944800, study PRJNA350692) | marine metagenome | biome: marine; feature: ODZ; material: water; isolation source: 70 m water sample filtered on 0.2 um supor filter | place: Pacific Ocean | collected 2012-04-08 | depth 70m m
ACAAAAAACAGTTGGTCTCCATTCTCACCTATCATGTAGTCCCAGGCAAGGTGATGGCAAAGGACGTAAAATCCGGCATGGTAAAGACTGCCTCAGGTTCCTCTTTTAAGATGAAGGTATCCAAAAAGGGAGTCCGTGTAGACAAAGCCAAAGTTGTAGCCACGGATGTAATGGCCGACAACGGCGTGATTCACGTGATCGACACCGTAATCATTCCCAAGTCTAAGTAGGCACACACCAAGAGAGGTAACGAACCAAATTCTGGGAGGGGGGATTCCCCCTCCCTCTACGAAGCACGAAATAAAAAATGAAAAATCTACTTACCATAATTGCACTGACCGGCATAACAACCGCAACAGCCCAAGCCAAAGATATAATGTCTGCCCTCGAAGAGTGCGGACAGTTCAAAACACTCGTTACAGCCGTCAAAGCTGCGGGCCTTTCCAAGACGTTATCAAGTAAGGGCAATTACACTGTTTTCGCTCCTAACGATCACGCATTCGCGAGATTGCCAAAGGGTACCGTGGAAAACCTGCTCAAACCCGAGAACAAGCAGCAACTGAAGTCCATTCTTACTTTCCACGTTTTGGGGGAAGCTCGCACTTCCTGCAGTCTCCGCAGCGGTGAATTAGAAACTGTGAATGGCGCCCACCTCGCAATCAAGAAATGGGGGCATTACGTCTTACTGAATAACAACCATACACGGGTGCGAGAAGCTGATGTGAAGTTTGACAACGGAGTAGTGCACGTGATCGATCGTGTCATGCTACCTCCGAAACCAAAGACAGAATTCACCTCCACATCCAGCAAGAGTAAGTCTGCCGACATTGTTGATACTGCTGTCGCCGCAGGGAACTTCAAAACCCTCGCAGCTGCATTAAAGGCTGCAGGCCTAGTGGATACCCTCAAGGGGAAAGGGCCATTCACAGTGTTTGCACCGACCGACAAGGCCTTCTCGGAGTTACCGAAAGGAACAGTCGAAGGTCTTTTGAAGCCTGAAAACAAAGACAAACTAATCAAAATCCTAACATATCATGTAGTTGCTGGAAAAGTTGAGAGCAAGGACATAAAGCCAGGCAAGGTTGAAACAGTTGCCAGTGAGAAGGTGAAACTCAAGCTGAAAGACGGGCAAGTGTTCATCAACAAATCGAACGTCATCAAAGCTGACATCAACGCTGCCAATGGCGTAATTCACGTTATAGATAAAGTCCTTCTCCCCAAAGACAGGACGCAGAAGACGAGTACTAAATAAGCTCAACAAACCCATAACGGGGGGGATGGAATTAATCCATCCCCCTCATGTAGAAGAGCCCTTCTTCATGAAAAATACAGAAAAATTTGAAGTAAGCACAACATACGAACCAAGATCGAATGAGGTAACGAATTTAACCCGATACCTGCGTGAAATGTCCGAATGCAACCGTATTTCACCTGATCAAGAGATTGAATTGGGAAAACGCGTGCAAGCTGGTGATCAAGAAGCCGTCAACCAACTTGTTGAAGCTAACCTTCGGCTAGTGCTTAAAATTGCCAAGGAATACCAGAATTTGGGTCTCGAATACATGGACTTGGTATCCGAAGGGAATCTTGGGCTAATCAGGGCAGCCGAAAAATTTGATCCTGGATATGGCTGCCGATTTTCAACGCTTTGCGCGATTTGGGTGAGACAATTCATCCGCCGTGCTCTAGCTAACCAAGGTAGAATAGTACGTCTACCGGTATACCTAATCGATCACATGCGGAAAATGCGGAAGACTGAAATTGACCTTAACCGCAGATTAAAACGACCCCCCAGTGATGAAGAACTCGCTGAGGCTACTGGCATGACAATTGATAAAATTCAATTGATGAAAAGATCCCAGAAGGCTGCTTTCTCATTGGATGAAGATGAGAACGAGGAAGTGCGTTCTCTTCATGAAAGGTTAGCCGATGAGAATACACCTGCACCTAATATTGCCGCGACCTGCGATCATGATTTTGCCTACATTGAGAAAACAATGCATGTGCTCGATGACAGAGAAAGCGATATTGTGCGACAGCGTTTTGGAATCGGCACGGGGAACAATCGCTCTCTTGGTGAAATCGCAAAAGATTATGGGTTAACCCGTGAGAGAATACGCCAGATTCAAAATACCGCCCTCAACAAATTGCGCAGTGCCTTAACTTTGAAAGATGCGGCACTTCCAATGGCCGCTTAAATCTGTGACCCATGAAGATAACAGACATCATCTACCTGACTTCTGCCCTTTGCCTCAATCTTGTTGAATTGTTACATGATCTAAACCAAGGGGACAAAGCGAATGAGGTGAGCGAACACAATCTGAATAGCTAACAGATTTTTATTTATATATGTTTACGACAAAATACATTCACCAAACTCACTTGAATGCTTCGCCCGATAGAGTCTACAGGTGGCACGATGAGCCTTTCGCGTTACAACGACTCACTCCCGAGGAGGATACAATTGACGTGGTTAAAGCCGCAAAGCTTGGAGATGGTAATCAAGCCCACCTTAGAATCCCCTTACTTGGTTGCTGCCTATACGTGGATTGGACCGCAGAATTAGAGAATGTGCAGCAGGGACGCGAATTTAGTGATCGGCAAATTAAAGGCCCCTTCAAGATTTGGAAACATAGACACTTATTCCTAAATAATGACTCGCGAGGGTGCTTAATGCGCGATGAAATTGAATTTATGGTTCCCGGAGGTAGATTGATTCACTCCGCATTGTCTCCTTTTGTCGTAAGTAAGCTCCGTCGGGTTTTCGGATACCGGCACCAAATCTTAATTAACGAGTTCGGAGAAGTGTATCCGGAACTTTTCAATGAACCATCCCAGAGTCATTAGTATACGGGCAAGGAAGCGTGCCCCTTCACAACTTTGTATTGGGACTTTTTGTATAAACATCATGATCAGTTGAGAACCAATTCCCGTATGAGTTTACAGTTAAGAAATCTTGAACGTATTGAACCATTTCAACTGCAATTAATTAGGGAACGGGCCAAACAAATACGGGAGTATGGAACCGTTTCTCTGGCTGCATGAGCACCAACAAACAAACAATTATTGTCTGGTTCCGATCTGACCTAAGGATCAAAGACAACCCTGCATTATCGGAAGCGGCCAAAGATGGAAGAGTCATACCTGTATTCATCTGGGCTCCGGAAGAAGAGGATATGAGTCCCGGGGCTGCAACCCGCTGGTGGCTACATCAGTCGATAAAAAGCCTAACAGAAAGTTTAGAAAAACTAGGCACCACGCTCGTTTTAAGAACGGGCGAATCCATCAAAAATCTAGAAAAACTGGCGAAGGATACCGGAGCAAAAGGAGTCTATTGGAATCGGCGCTATGAACCGATGATCCGAAGGAGGGATGACGAGATTGCGTGTCAACTTCGACAAGCAGGGCTAACAGTAAAAACTTTTAAAGCGAGTCTCCTAACGGAACCAGAGGAGATTGAAAATAAAAGTGGTTTACCGTTTAAGGTATTTACGCCGTTCTGGAAACAGTGCCTCAAAAAATTAAATTCTAGTACTCCTCTTCCAGCTCCCCAAAAAGTTGAAACCCCCAAGGTATCTTTTAAGACTACCGAACTCTCTGAACTGAACTTGGAGCCTGAGCAAGATTGGGGACACAGCATGAATGAGGTTTGGACCCCGGGGGAACGAGGGGCTGCTTCAGCCTTAGAACTATTCATTAATGATTCATTTAATGATTACGCTAAGATTCGTAACTTTCCCAACACCAAGGGGACTTCCAGATTATCTCCACATCTAAGATTTGGTGAAATAAGCCCGCGGCAAATTAAGCATTCCCTTGAGCAATCCGGCCATGCCCACTGGAAGGAGTCTCATTATTTATCCGAAATTGGGTGGCGCGAATTTGGCTACCATCTACTGTATCATTTCCCCCACACTGTGCGTGAGCCCTTAAGGCCGCAATTTAATCGATTTCCATGGAAAGAGAATTCACCTCAATTGCGATCATGGCAAAAGGGACAAACCGGTTACCCGCTTGTGGACGCAGGTATGAGGGAGTTATGGGCCACAGGCTGGATGCACAACAGAGTTAGAATGGTAGTAGCATCTTTTCTCGTGAAACACCTCTTGATTCATTGGCGTCACGGGGCGGATTGGTTTTGGGACACCTTAGTGGATGCCGATCTTGCCTCCAACACCCAGGGATGGCAATGGACAGCTGGTTCAGGAGCGGATGCAGCTCCTTACTTCAGAATTTTCAACCCAACGACCCAAGCAATTAAATTTGATCCTGAGGGAGATTACATACGCAAGTGGGTCCCTGAATTACGCTACATGTCTGCTCCCGATATTTTTGAACCTTCTAAAGTTGATAGAGGTCAGAATTACCCTAACCCAATTGTTAACCATTCAGATGCCAGAGATAGAGCGCTGAAAGCATATGAGAAAACTAAAGCATGAACACCGTTAGCAACACCTCACCAATTTACGATATACCCCTAACCACCATTGACGGAACTGACTCCACTCTGGGTGATTACAAAGGAAAAATACTCCTTATTGTAAACTTAGCCTCGCGCTGTGGTTTCACCCCTCAATATGAAGGCTTGGAAAATTTACAGCAAAAGTATGGACCTATGGGACTTACAATCTGCGGTTTTCCATCCAATGATTTTCTGTTTCAAGAACCCGGATGCGATGAGGAAATACATCAATTCGCCAAAACTCGATTCAACATTTCGTTTCCAATGTATTCTAAGATTAGTGTATGGGGACGGAACATCCACCCTCTCTACCGTTGGTTAACCAGTCATTCAGAACATGGTGGAATCGTGAAATGGAATTTCACGAAATTCTTGATCAATCGAGATGGCGATGTCGTGGACAGATTTCACACTTTTATAGATCCTGAATCAGACCAATTAACCTCGGCCATTGAAAAACTCCTGTAGATTCAAAATGATACAAAAATTAATCATACTCACTTGCATCAGCATGGCTTCAGCCTGTGCCGCGACTAAGTTTACTAGGGCGGGTTACGAAGAAGCTTCCCATAAAGTTTTAAAGAAAGAGGGTAGTGCTGAATTGCGCCATTATTCGGAACTTCAACTGGTCGAAACCACTATGGCCAGCGACCAAGACAACGGTTTCATGCGTCTTTTCCGTTACATAGACGGAGGAAATGACGAACAACGAAAAATTGCAATGACGACTCCCGTTTTCACTACCAGAAAAAATGGGGAATCTACTATGGCTTTTGTCCTTCCAGACAAATTCGATAAAGAAGATGTGCCATTACCGAATCTCGATACTGTAAAAAATACAACTCAACCCGAGATGCTACTCGCAGCCTATCGTTATTCCGGCCGACACCGAATAACGCCTGTGAAAATTGATTCTAAACTTAGGGAGTGGATTAAAGAAAATAACCTCGTTGCTACTGGGGATCCTATCGAAGCTTTCTATGATCCTCCATGGACACCGGGCTTTCTTAGGAGAAATGAATTGCTGATACCCGTAACTGAGAGAAAAAAATGAAAGTCATTGCGAATTGCAAAAGTGAGAGTTGCCCTGAAAAATGGGATGTATTGGAAGGGTGCGGTGAATCACATCTAGCATTTTGCGCCGGGTGTTTTCGGAAAGTTCAACTAGTTGACACGGTAGAAGCCATTCAAGGCTTGGATCAACTAGAACAAATAGCGGCAGCAAGCAAAACACTGGCCGATACTTTCATCCAGAGCAAATCATGAAATCTGTGACTCCCCCCACGAGAGCGCAACGGCTAAGACTGGGGATTCTTAACGTTGGTTTCTGGGTCATAATTGCCGCAACAATTCTCAGTTTCCGAGCCACACTAGAGTCATCGGCTACGCAAATTCAACCTGTTTGGATTTGGATCATTGCATTAGGCGGATATCTCGCAGTCCAAGGTGTCTTTGACTGGATTGGTGCCGGCTACTTAGGTAGTCGGGTGGAAACGAATCCGGAATTCAAAAAGCAGTGGGTTAAGGGTGTTGCTCTACAGACAACCTTTTGGACACTCCTGTCTGCTTTAATTATTTTAGCCAACTATTTAGGGACAGGTTATTGTATAGCGTGCTTGCTAGGAATCCTCTTGCTGAGTTTCACTCAATTAATTTGCTTAAATTGGGTGAACGGTAGTTCTCAAAAGATCGATGACCCGACTGATTTTCAGGGTAAAACGTTTATGGTTGATTGTCCTGAACCCACATTCACGGGAGGAATTATAGCAGGTTTAGGTAAAAATAAACATGTGATCCCTGAAAACTGGAAGACGAGTAAATCTCTAGGTTTAGAAATCATACGACGTAATTATATGGCTTCCAAGGGCCTCCCGTTTAGGGCGTTTTTAATCGTGGTCGCCTGGAATCTGGTAGGCGTAGCCATAGGTGACTGGCTAAATATTTTTGATTCCAATAGTGTCGCACTCACTATCCTCTATTTTAGTTCTTGGATGACTTTATGGAGTTTTACATCACTGCTTGTTCTTCCCTCACTGAGTCATTCCACAGTTTTTGCTGCAGATCAAGCGGCACATCAGGAAGACCCTGAATCTCTAGCCGCTTATATAGAAAACTTCCCGGAGGTCATAGATGAAGATGGGCATAAAAATTCTTTTGTTCAAAAAATCTTTTATCCCATACCTAGCTCACAACTGAGATTAGAAACGTTAGACCAAAGAACTTCTTTCCAGTGGGGGCCTCTCTCCCGGACTAATCTTTTTCTGAGTTGGGCAACATTGAATCTCACTGCACGATCAGTTCATTGTAATGTTGGTCGACCGCCTCTTTGGATCATGCCCCCGACAGCTTAGAGAAATGATCCATTTCTCAGATGGTATTGCAAAAATGGCCTAGCCCGGACTGCGACCATCATCGGGCTCATTTCCTGTGATAAAAATCAAATCATGTTTTGATAGCGTCATATTGTGAAATGAAATCCATTCCATTCTTGATTATAGCGAATAAAAATCCAGATTAATGCGCATCCATGAAAGTGTTTCGCGTTCTTCTGTCACTGGCGTTCCTGTGCCCTGCTGTGGTTCAGGCTGATCAAAAAACCAAGCCTCTCAACTTTGTCTTTTTTCTCGTCGATGATCTCGGGTGGAGCGACTTGAAATCCTTCGGTAGCTCCTTTTACGACACACCCAATTGCGATCGGCTTGCGGCTTCGGGCATGAAATTCACCAGCGCCTACGCCGCCTGCCCGGTCTGCAGCCCCACGCGTGCTAGCATCATGACCGGCCGTTACCCCACGCGCACGGGCGTGACGGATTACATTGGCGCGGCCGCCGGCAAGGCGTGGCGGCGCAACACCCGACTCCTGCCCGCAACCTACACGCGCCAGCTGGAGCTCAAGGAGTTCACCCTCGCCGAGGCGCTCAAGGAAAATGGCTACGCCACCTTCTTTGCCGGCAAATGGCACTTGGGCAACGAAGGGTTCTGGCCTGAGGATCAGGGTTTCGATATCAACCAGGGCGGCCATCATCGTGGCGGACCTTATGGCGGCAAAAAATACTTTTCTCCATACGGCAATCCGCGCTTGGAGGACGGCCCTGACGGCGAACATTTGCCTGATCGGCTTGCCAGCGAAACGGTGAAATTCATGGCTGCCAATAAGAGTAAGCCGTTCCTCGCTTATCTTTCGTTTTATTCCGTGCACACTCCACTGATCTCGCGCACCGATCTGCGCGACAAATATCTTGCCCGCAAGAAAGAGCGCGGTCTAGAGGCCAAGTGGGGCAAGGAACACAACCGGCAGGTGCGCCTCGTGCAGGAACACGCCGTGTACGGCGGCATGGTGGAGGCGATGGATCTCGCCGTCGGCAAGGTGCTCGACGGCCTCAAGGAACACGGGTTGGAGGACAACACCGTTGTGTTTTTCATGAGCGACAACGGCGGCCTCTCCACTAGCGAAGGGCATCCCACTAGTAACCTCCCCCTGCGCGGTGGCAAAGGCTGGATGTACGAAGGCGGCATCCGCGAGCCAATGATGGTCCGCTGGCCCGGCGTCACTAAGCCCGGCAGCGTGAACGACACCCCCGTCACCAGCACCGACTTTTTCCCGACCATCATCGAAATGGCCGGTCTCAAACCGCGGCTGCCCCTGCCCATTGACGGCGTGAGTTTCACCACAGCCCTGCGCGGCAAACCCCAAGACCGCGGCGCGCTCTACTGGCATTACCCGCACTACGGCAATCAGGGCAACGCCCCCACGGCCGCCGTGCGCGAGGGCGACTGGAAGCTCATCGAATGGTACGAGGACGGGCGGCTGGAGCTGTTCAATTTGGCTGACGATATCGGCGAGAAAACCAACCTTGCCACGAAACATCCTGACAAGGTGAAAGCCCTCGCCGCCAAACTCGCCGCCTGGCGCAAGGAAACCGGTGCCCGCATGCCCACCAAGAACGCCAACTTCGATCCCGGCAAACGCGAAGGCCGATAAATGAAACTCCAACTGCTCGCCACCCTGTTGCTGCTCGCCACCACTGGGTGGGCGGAGTTTCGTGCCGGCTCGGCAAAGGTGGATATCACGCCCAAGGTCTGGCCCGTGCAGTTGGTTGGCTCCTTCAGCGAACGGCTCGCGGACAAGGCGCATGATCCTCTTTTCGCTCGTGCGATTGTGTGTGATGACGGCCAAACGCGGCTGGCCATTGTGATCGTAGACAACTGCCTGATCGGGCGTAATTACCTCGATCGTGCCAAGGCACTAGCGGCCGAACACACCCGTCTGCGCGCCGACCGTATTCTCGTAGCCGCCACCCACACGCACACCGCGCCGCCGGGCAAGGATCGCCGTACCAACCGCGACGACGCCGCGCATCGCGCCTACTTCAAACAACTGGTCGAAGGCATTGCCGAAGCCATTGCCCAAGCTGAGAAGAATCTTGTCTCCGCCGAAATGGCGCACGGCGTGGCGCTCGTGCCCGAGGAAATTTTCAACCGGCGCTGGCACATGAAACCCGGCGGCATTGCGGTCAATCCGTTCGGCAGCCCGGACGACATCGTACGCATGAACCCGCCGCGTAATCTCATCGATCGCCCGGCCGGGCCGACTGACCCGGAGGTCCATTTCATTTCCCTACGCGGCACACAGGATGGCCGACCGATTGCGTTGCTGGCCAACTACTCGCTGCACTACGTCGGCGGCTTACCGGCCGGCGGTGTGTCCGCCGATTACTTTGGCGTGTTCGCCGGGCTGATCGAGAAAGCTCTCGGCGCGGACAAAGGATATGTCGCCATGATGTCCAACGGCACCAGCGGCGACATCAACAACATCAGCTTCCGCATCCCGCGCCCGCGCCAGAAACCCATGCAACGCATGAACGAGGTCGCCCAAATCGTCTCTGCCCGCGTGCTCGCCGCGCACAAGAAGGTGGCCTTCCGCAAGGAAATCACCCTCGCAATGGAGCAAACCCTGCTCACGCTAAAGAACCGCCAACCCACCGCCAAACAAATCGCCTACGCCAAAGCCGTCCTCGCCGGCACCGCGCCCGAGCCCCTCTCCGGCCTTGCCAACGCCTATGCCCACCGCACCCTCGCCCTGGCCAATGGCCCGCGCGAAGAAGAAATCGTCCTGCAGGCCCTGCGGCTCGGCGAAGTGGGCATCACCAGTATTCCCTGCGAAGTGCTCTGCGAAATCGGCCTCACCCTCAAGGCCAAGAGCCCGCTACCGCAGGCCACCTTCACCATCGAGCTGGCCAACGGTCATAACGGCTACCTCCCCACCCCGCGCCAACACGCCCTCGGCGGCTACGAAACGTGGATGGGCACGTGCACTCTGGAACTCCTTGCTTCGGTGAAGATTCAAAAAGCATTAATGGAAATGCTGGAAAAAGTGGCGGGCAAAGATTGATTCCAGCCGCCGCTGCGGGTAGCTTGGACGCGTAACACACGAATCCATGCGAGCGATTATCCTGACCCTCACCCTGGCCGGCCTATTAACTGGAGAACTTTATGCTGCGGACAAAAAGAAACCTCTGCCCAAGCCCATCCGGGCACTGTTAATCACTGGTGGTTGTTGCCATGATTACGCAACTCAAAAAGATATTCTCAAGCAGGGATTAGAGCGCCGGATCAATATTAAGATCGATCATGCTCATTCCCCGGACAAAAGCACCAAACCACCCATCGCCATATATGGTAACCCTGATTACGGAAAGGGTTACGACCTTATAATTCATGACGAATGCTCAGCAGGCATCAGCGACCCCAAAGTAATTGCCGGAGTGCTCGCCCCACATAAAAAAGGCATACCGGGAGTTAATCTGCACTGCGCCATGCACTCATACCGGTTTGGAAACTTTCGCGCGCCGGTGAAAACAACCGACGACAACGCAAAGTGGTTCGAGTACATTGGCCTACAATCAAGTGGTCACGGACCCAAAAAGCCCATTGATATCACTTTTGAAAATGGTGTGCCGTTCATCACTGAGGGGCTAAAAAACTGGACCACCCAAAATGAGGAGCTCTATAACAATATTCAGGTGTTCCCGAATACCAAGGTGATTGCTCGTGGCACGCAAGGTAACGCTAAGGCCGTGGTGGCGTGGGCTAATGAATATCATGGCGCACGTGTTTTCAGCACCTCACTTGGCCATGTCAATGTAACCGTAGCAGACAAACGTTATTTAAATTTCATTGCCCGCGGTATTCTTTGGGCAACCAAAAATGAATCTTGGCCGATCACAGAACCAGAGAATGAATCCTTCACGCTAAATGCCAAACCGGCTACGGCGAGCGCAAAAAAAAAAGGTAATGCAGTAGCCGCGGTCCCCAAGAATGCGGCCACGGGAGCTAGTGCCAAGGCAAGTTCTGAGGAGACGAATAAAAATAATTTCGCGAAAAACGCCGTCGATGGAAACCCACGCACACGTTGGTGCGCCGCAGGGGGGAGCGCCGGTCAATGGCTAAAGATTGAGTTCAAGGAAGCGGCGGACATTCAAAATATCCGCATCCTCTGGGAGAAAAACAACGCCGCCTACCGTTACACCGTCGAGGCTTCTTCCGATGGCAAGAACTGGAAGCAGGTTGTCGATCAGTCGAAGAACAAGGACGTCAAACAGATCACACCCCACAAGGTTGATGCGAAGGGCGCAAAGTTTTTCAAAATCACCTTCCACGGATCGAGCACTGACGTGTGGGGCAGCTTGTGGGAATTTGAGGCCCATACCGGCCCCCTGCCCGAATTGCCGCGCAAGGTGATGAAGGCTGCCGAGAATGGCAGTAACGACTCCATAAATGGTATGAACGGGGTGAAGGCACCTGAAGGGTTTGAGGTGAATCTCTTTGCTGCACCTCCGGAAGTTAATTACCCCGTCTGCCTTACAGCCGCCCCTACCGGCGAAGTGTTTATTGGCATCGATGAGCAAGGGAGTCTTGGTAAAGAAAAAGGCCGTGGTCGCGTAGTACGCTGCATTGATACCGACGGTGATGGCAAAGCGGACAAGGTGAACACCTTCGCCAAGATGGATCATCCGCGCGGATTGATTTACGACAACGGCAAACTCTGGGTACTGCATCCGCCCTTCCTCACCTTGTACGAGGACACCAACGGCGACGGCGTGGCTGACAAGGAGAAGCGCCTGATCGAGGGCATCAGCACCGATTACGTTTCCAGGCGAGGAGCAGACCATACGACCAACGGCATCCGTATGGGTATCGACGGCTGGATCTACATCGCCGTGGGGGATTTCGGTTTCACTAAGGCTGTGGGGGCAGATGGCCGTGTATTAAGCCGGCGCGGCGGTGGCATCGTACGCGTGCGACCGGAGGGCACGGACATGGAAATCTACTGTTGGGGGCTGCGCAATATTTTGGACGCCTGCGTCGACCCATACCTAAACATTTTCACACGTGATAATACCAACGACGGCGGTGGCTGGAACGTGCGCTTCAGCCACATCATGCAAAGCGCCGAGTACGGATACCCTTCATGGTACAAGAATTTTCCTGACGAAATCTTCCCGACCCTCAAGGACTACGGCGGCGGCTCCGGCTGTGGCGGCATGTTTTATCATGACACCCGCTGGCCCAAACCATTCAGCCACGGTGCCTACACCTGCGACTGGGGCCGCAGTGCGGTGTTCCTGCATAACCCGCCCGCCAACGGTCCAACCTTTGACGCACATCAGGAAACCTTCCTCACCATCCCGCGCCCGACCGATATCGACGTGGACGCCAGCGGCCGCATGTACGTAGCCAGTTGGCACGGCGGTAAGTTCGCCTACAGCGGACCGAATGTTGGCTTCGTGGTGCAGTTGGTGCCCGAGGATTTCAAACCCGAACCGTTCCCGGACGTCACCAAGATCGACGATGCCGCCCTGTTCGACCTGCTCATCGGCCCCAGCCAACAGCAAAACCTGCACGCGCAATTCGAGCTCTTGCGCCGCGGCTCCAACGCCGCTCGCACTGCCAAGCTCAACGCCCTCGCAGCGAACAAAGCCGTTCCCCTCGCCGGCCGCGTGGCCGCCATCTTCACCCTCAAGCAACTCAACGGTGCCAAAGCGCACGTCGATCTCTTAAAGCTCGTCGATGATCCCGTCATGACTGAGTTCGCCCTTCGCGCACTCACTGATCGAAGCGGGGAACTAGAAAACTTGAAAAAAGACGTGTTTGTGTCCGCTCTTGAAAGCAAAAACGATCGCGTACGAGCGCAAGCACTTATTAGCTTGGGTCGTCTGGGAGATGCCTCTGCAGCTGCAACGATGTTACCCTACGCCAGCTTTCCTAAGCTCGAGAAAACTCCCGCCCAAAATGAACCAAATCCAGCTGGTGTTATCCCACACATTGCAACGCGAGCACTGGTCACACTTAAACCAATAAACACGTTGATTAGTGCACTGGATGGTACGAATAGAGATACCGCGCTAAGTGTCCTAAAATACATCCACGACGACAAGGTAGTTACTGCACTAAATGATCGCGCCACCAAAAATCCTGACACTGCGACTCTTGCTACGCTAGCACGACTTTACTATCGCGAGAGTTCTTATTCCGAGGGATGGTGGGGAACTCGCCCAGACACTACTGGTCCGTATTATGCTCGTGAAAAATGGGGCAGCACTGAAAAAATTGCTACTGCATTGAAAATTGGTCTGGCTAATGCCTCAACCAATACGGTGGAAGTAATTAAAAAACAATTGATGCAACAAAAAGTTCATATCGATGGTTTACATATGATTGATATAGCGGAAACCAAAAAACCTCTGATTACCAGTTCAGGAACAAAGCAAAAAGGGTCCAGAAAAATTGAAATTATATGTGTTGAACAAATTAAGTTTAATATTGATAAATTCAAAGTGAAGGCTAACGAGCCCATTGAATTAATTTTGATAAACAAAACCGATATGCCTCACAACCTGGTTATTACCAAACCCGGAAATTACAAGGAAGTCGGAGCAGCATCCATTGATATGTTAAGCGACCCTAAGGCTGCCGACAAACACTATGTACCTGATCTGGATTCAGTGATTACATCTACCTATGTTGTGCAACCTAAAGGCAGTCATACCCTCTACTTCGTTGCGCCGAGTAATACCGGAGATTATCCTTTTTTGTGTACTTTCCCAGGTCATTGGCAGCTTATGAAAGGAGTCATGCAAGTGGAGTAACTAAACTGGGATGAACCGCTCAAAAGAGAATTGAATGGTTTGTAAAATTAAAAATAAGAAATTTAGAAAAATGTGTAATTATCTGGAAGCACTACGTGAACACACGACGATCGTGGCAGATACAGGAGACTTTGAATCCATCCGGAAGTATACACCACGTGATGCTACCACCAACCCAAGTCTCATCCTCAAAGCTGCGCAGATGGAGGAATACTCTGAGTTAGTAAATAAGGTCACATATGAATCCAAGAATATAGATGATGCATTGGACAAACTTGCAGTTTTTTTTGGACTCGAAATTTTGAAAATTGTACCGGGCAGGGTCAGCACGGAAGTAGATGCTCGCTTGAGCTTTGATGAAACCGCAACACTGAAAAAGGCTCGGTCATTGATAGCTCGTTATGAGAAGAATGGCATCAATCGCGAACGCATCCTGATCAAGATCGCCTCCACTTGGGAAGGTATTCGTGCTGCTGAAGAACTAGAAAAAGAGGGCATCCATTGTAATCTAACTCTTCTCTTTTCTTTCGCTCAAGCCATAGCATGCGCAGAGGCTAAAGTGCGATTGATCAGTCCTTTTGTCGGTCGTATTATGGACTGGCATAAAGCCAAAACTGGCCAAGAATTTTCGCCTAGTGAGGATCCAGGTGTGCAATCAGTAACGCGAATCTACAACTATTACAAAAAATATGATTACGCTACCGAAGTCATGGGTGCCAGCTTCCGAAATATAGGCGAAATCACAGAACTAGCGGGTTGTGATCTATTAACTATTAGCCCGAAACTGCTAGACCAGCTTCAAGAGACTAGAGGGGAAATACAGCGTAAACTTTCTAGGGCCTCTGCCGTAGCTAGTTCTGATGAGCGGGTGACTTTAAATGAGTCAGCCTTTCGTTGGGAACTAAATGAAGATGCCTGCGCAACTGAAAAACTCTCTGAAGGAATCCGGCGCTTTGCAGCGGACACTGAAAAACTTGAATCGTTCATTCACCTAAAACTTTAATCCTCTTTCTTGGGTAGAGGCACTTGAGTTCCAGCGCGCAAATATGAGATGAGATCTCGTAGCTCACGCTCCTTAAAGGCGAGCACAAGGCCTTCAGGCATCATGGAAAAATTCTGCGGATCAATGGCCGCCACGTCCGACTTAGCCACCGTCACCAAGCCGGACACCGTCGCCAGCGTCACAGACTGCCCTTCGCTCTGGCGTATGACGCCCACCAACACACGTTTGTCTTTCAGGCGCACGATAGTGGTCCGGTAATCGTTCGGGATATCCGCATTTGGATCGAGAATGTTCTGCAGTAGATAATCGAGGTTGTTGCGATTGGAGCCGGTGATGTCCGGGCCAATCTCGCCGCCTTCGCCGTAGAGTTTGTGACATTGGGCGCAGGTACGTTGATACAACGCGCGGCCGTTCGAAAGATTATCCGGCACAATGATACGCGTGGAGAGCAGCTTCTTATATTTCTCGATCTCCTTGAGCTTTGCCTCCGGCGTCGACCGGCTCACGCCCCAAACCTTGTCGAGCTGCACGTTAATCTCCTTTTGCCCAAGCGCGCGCAATTGCCGCACGGTATCAGCCGGTAGTTCATTGGCCTTCACCGTGCCAGCCGCCACGGCCGCCATCAACGCCTTGGCGTAGTTCACGCGCGAGGCCAGCGTGGTCAAGGCATCGCGCCGACCAGCGGTGTCCAACGTGGTATAAATCTTTAGAATCGCGCCGGGCGTGGCGGAGTCCTCCACCGCGCCCAAGCCGCGCAACGCATCGCGCCGCATGGCCGGTTCGGAGAGCAACGTCCGCAGCACCACGGGCAACTGTGTATCCCGTGCATCGATCAAGGACGCCAACGCCTTGCGCCGATCCGCCGACTTGACCTTCGTGTCCTGCAACACCTTTCGCAAGGACGCGAGCGCGTCTTTGCTGCCAAAGGTCAGCGACAACTGCTGCGCCAATTGCCGGACCTCGGCCTTTGGGCTCTTGGCCAGCTTCGGCGCCACCTCCGCCCAACCTTTGGGCGGCTTCATATTGCGCTGCCCCTTGAGTGCCTCGGCAATGCCTTTCAGAATATCCAATTGAAACGCCGGATCATCCACATCCTTCAATACCCCCACCAACGCCCCCAACGCCTCCGCATCCTGGGAGTGGGACGTGACGGGCAGCCAGAGCAGTCCGGCCAATAGTAAAATGAACAGTTGTTTCATCGGCGAGGGGATAATTCCGTATCGGACGCCTCACGTCCAGTCGCCATCCGCCGAGTGATGAATTGGCGGACTTTGGGGAGCTTGCAGGCGGCGAGGAGTTGCACGCCGGTCTTGGGATCCGCCGCCACAACCGGTTCGGTGGCGTACCAGTACATGAGCGGTAGATTCGGGTCATCCACATCCTCGCCATGCGCGAGCAGCGCCTTAAGCAGTGGCGCGCGCAAATTCACCGGCACGCGCTGGGCAGCACTGGCGAGGTAGAGGCGAACCAGCGGCGATTTATCGTTCTCCGCCATTTCAGTGAGCGACGCCACAGCGCCCTTGGCCATGCGAAAATCATTCATGAGCAACTGGATCGCCCAAGCGCGCACGTGCTCGTTGCGGTCCTTGAACAGCTTCATTAGATCATCCGTCTTCACGCCGTCGGTCACGGACAAGGCCCACAACGCCCGCAGGCGCTTGGGCACACTTTTGTGTTCAGCGAGTTGTTCGTTCAAGAATTGATCCGTCGCGTCGAAGCGACCCGATCGAAAGGACCGCCAAGCAGCGTGGTTTTTCTCCGGGTCCGACGAGGTGGGGCTCCAGATTTTGTGCGTGTAATCCAGCCGCTCATGCAACACGCGCCGAGCATGGCGAACAAACCAGTCATTGTTGTGCAATTGCAGCGTGGCGAGCTCCTCGGTCTTGAGCTTGCCGATGTCCCCGCGCCACGGCTTGGGTTTGCCGTAAGTAATCTTGTAAATGCGCCCCGTGTGCTTGCGCGTGTTGCGCGTGTGATGGCATTCGCCGGTGTCCGAAAAATCGCTGACATACACGCCGCCATCCGGACCGTACGCCAGACTCACGCCCACGAACCACGGATCGGCCGCGCTCATGACATCCGGCGCGTGCGAGGCGGTGTACCCGCTGCCCTTGCGCGTGAGCACATCCATGTTCACGCGCCGACCATGAATGTTGTTCATGAACACCTGCCCGCGATATTTCGCCGGCCAATTATCGCCGAGATACACCATCGTGCCGCAGTGCGCGTGCCCACCGCCGGCCTTGTCCTCCTCCGGCGTACCGATGCCCGCGCGGATGGTCTTGGTGTTCGTGAAATGCAAATGATCGGCAATGGTCGCAATGCGCTCATAGGCAAACCGGCCAGTAGGCCGATTACGACTCGGCTCATAGTATGCACCCTGGATCACGTGAAAGAGATGCGGGTTCACGCAGTTGCAGACAAACGCCTGGCCGTAATCATTCCAGTCAATGCCCCACGGATTGGTCGTGCCATCAGCAAAAATCTCCCAGCGATGCTGCACCGGATGATACCGCCATACGCCACCATCAATACGCCGGCGCTCAGCCTCCGGGGTGCCCGGTTTGCCCACCAGTGACCAGTTGGAGCGCCCGTGCGTAGCGTACAACCAACCGTCCGGCCCCCACGCGAAACCGTTGGCGATGTTGTGCGCGTTGGCGTGAGTGCCGAAGCCATCGAGCAACACCTTGGGCTTGCCGTCTGGCACGCCATCGTAATCTTCATCCGGGATAAAATAAAAATTCGGCAACGACATCACCCACACACCGCCGAAGCCCACCTCGATGCCGCTCACGTACTCAAGCTTGTCGTAAAACACAATCCGCTTGTCATGCCGACCATCGCCGTCGGTGTCCTCGAGAATGATAATGCGATCGTTCAGGCCCGCCTTCTTGTCCGGATAATTCTTCGCCTCCGCCACCCACAACCGCCCGCGGTCATCGAGGCAAAACCCAATCGGCTGCGTGATAGCTGGCTCGCCCGCAAAGAGCGTCACGTTAAATCCCTTCGGCACCTGCATCGTCCGCGCCGCCTCCACCGGCGGAAACGGTTTCTCAACCACCGGTTGGCTCGGCTTTACCGCCGCCAACAGAACCGTCACTCCACTCCACAATACCGCGGCCACCGCCAAACGAATTTGCATATCCGAAGCATGACCGATGCTCTAAGGACGAGCAAGTTCCACCTTGCCCGTGGTCCAATTTCCGGCAAGGCTACCGACATGAATTGGTGTTCAATGCTCCTCATCACCCTTGGCACGAACGTCATCAGTTTCGCTGAACCCGTTAAGTTTCAATCCACCGACTGGCCGGCATGGCGGGGATTGCAGGGCGATGGCCATGCGCAGGCGGTCGAGGGCTTGCCCTTAAAATGGAGCATCACGGAAAATGTCGCATGGAAAACAGCGCTGCCGGGGCGCGGGCACAGTACGCCGACGATTGTGGGCGACCATATTTATCTCGCCACGGCGGAGGCGGATTCGCAGGTGCAATCGGTGCTCTGCCTTGCGAAAGCGACGGGGAAATTGATTTGGCGGACGCCGGTGCACACGGGCAAGTTTTTGAAGGGCGGCAACAAACACGCGTCACATGCCTCCTCATCGGTGGTATGCGACGGGGAGCAGTTGTACGTGACGTTCCCGAATGACAAGCAGGTCTTTCTCACGACGCTGGGCATGGACGGCAAGGTGCTCTGGCAACAACCGGTGAGCGATTATGTGATCCACCAAGGCTACGGCACGTCGCCGATGATTTATCAAAACGTGGTGGTGGCCAAGGCGGACAGCAAACAGATCGGCGGCGCGGTGGTCGGGTTCAACAAGCAGACCGGCAAGGAGCTATGGCGCATTCAACGACCGAAGTATCCGAACTACACCACGCCGGTGATGGTGACCGCGCATGACCAATTGCAGATGGTGTTTGCCGGTGCTGAACTCATCACCAGCCTCGACCCTCTCACGGGCAAGAAGCATTGGGAGATCAAGGGCAGCACGCAGGAGTGCGTAACTACCACGGTGACCGACGGCAAACGCGTATTCATCAGCGGCGGCTGGCCGAAGAATCACACCATGGCCGTGGAGGCCGATGGCTCCGGCGTGGTGGCCTGGCAAAATACCGCGCGCGTGTACGTGCCTTCCATGCTGGTGAAGGGCGATCAACTCTACGCCACGATGGATGCCGGTTTTGCGGTGTGCTGGGATTCGGCTACCGGCAAGGAACGCTGGAAGGAACGGCTCGGCGGCGCCTTTTTCGCCTCCCCTGTTCTCGCCGGCAACCGCATTTACGCCACCAATCTCGCTGGCAAAAGCTACGTGTTCAGCACGGACCCGAAAGAGTTCAAGTTGCTGGCCACCAATCAACTTGGCGAGGAAATGTACGCCTCCCCGGTTATCAGCGGCAGCCGCCTCTACCTCCGAGTCACCGCCAAGCGCGGCGGCCGACAGGAGTGGCTTTATTGCATTGGGAAAAATTAAAAATGAAAACGATCATCACTCTATTTTGTACCGCTAGCATTGCTTGGGCGGCGGAAATGGCTTCGGGGACTGTGTTCAACGATGCCAACGGAAATGGCCAGCGCGACCCGGACGAGAAGGGACTCGCGGGTGTGGGCGTGTCCAATGGCGAGGCGATTGTGGAGACGGATGCGGACGGGCGCTGGCAATTGCCGGTGACTGACGACACGATTCTGTTTGTGCTCAAGCCCAGCGGCTGGATGACGCCGCTCAACGCGCACAAGCTGCCGCAATTCCATTACATCCATAAACCGAAAGGCTCGCCGCCCTCGCGTTTTCCAGGGAGCAAGCCGACGGGGCCGTTACCGAAGTCGATTGATTTTCCGCTACGCAAACAGGCGGAGCCGGACCAATTTCGCGCGGTGTTCTTTGGCGACCCGCAGCCGACGTCACAGACGCAGATTGATTACATCGCCAATGACGTGGTCGCGGAACTGGTGGGCACGGACGCGAAGTTCGGCGTGACCTTGGGCGATATCATGTTTGATAATCTGTCACTATTCGGCAGCCTCAACCGCACCGTGGCGTTAATCGGCATCCCTTGGTACAACGTGATCGGCAATCACGATTTAAACTTCGAAGCCAAGCTAGACGAACACTCCGACGAGACCTTTGAGCGCATTTACGGCCCGCCGTATTATTCGTATGACTACGGCAAGGTGCACTTCATCGTGCTGGACAACGTGGACTGGTACCACGACGAGGCGCGCAAGCGATCGGCCTACCGCGGCGCGTTTGGCAAGCGGCAGCTCGCCTTCGTGAAAGCCTCCCTCGCGCGTGTACCGAAAGATCGGCTGGTGATGCTCATGATGCATATCCCCCTCACCGGCACGGGCGATCGGCAGGCACTTTATCGCTTGATCGAAAAGCGCCCGTACACATTGAGCATTTCCGGCCACACGCACTGGCAGGCGCACCAGTTTATTGATCGTGGCGACGGTTGGATGGGAGCGAAACCGCATCATCACATCGTCAACGTCACTGTGAGCGGCACGTGGTGGAAAGGGGCCAAGGACGAGCGCGGTATTCCGCACACGACCATGCGCGACGGTGCGCCTAACGGCTATTCGATCATCACCTTCGACGGCGCCAAGGCCACCTTCGACTTCAAGGCCTCGCGGTTCCCCGCCAAACACCAGCTACGCATCCACGCGCCCGTGGCGCTCGCCGCCGCTGATGTGCCCAAGACGTCCGTATATGTGAATGTGTTTGCCGGTTCGGAGAAATCCACTGTGAAACTGCGCGTGAACGGCGGCAAATGGACGCCGCTGAAAAAGACGATCGAGCCGGATCCATATTACGTGCAATTGCACGCCGCGGAAAAACTCGCCAAGGTGTCACCCGAGCTGAGCCCCGCGCGTGATTCGTATCATCTCTGGAAAGGCCCCCTGCCCGCCAAGCTTCCCAAGGGCGCCCACCTCCTCGAGGCCGTCACGCGCGATATGTACGGCCGTGAATACACCGCCAAACGCATTCTGCGGGTGGAATAATGCGCTGGTTGGGGTTCATCGCGCTGCTGTGGTTTTCCCTCCCCGGCACAGCCGCTGAGCGTAAACTAGTGCTCGCGCATTACATGCCGTGGTACGAATCCAAGGCAGTAAGCGGCCAGTGGGGCTGGCACTGGACGATGAACAAGTTTCAGCCGGACAAAGTCGTCCAGGGCCGGCGCGAACTGGCCTCGCATTACCAGCCGTTGATCGGCGCATACGATTCGAACGATCCGCATGCTCTGGAGTGTCATGCGTTGTTGATGAAATTTGCCGGCATCGACGGCGCGATTCTCGACTGGTACGGCATACGTAAGCACAACGATTACGAAGTCATCCATCGCAACTCGCAGCATTTCATCAAGCACCTCAAGCGCGCCGGCCTGAAATTCGCCGTGTGCTACGAGGACCAAACCGTGAAGCACATGGTCGCCGACAAGATCCTCCCACCCGCGCAGGTCGTACCGCACGGGCAGGCCGTGATGCGTTGGCTGCAAACGAATTGGTTTCGGGATCCGGCGTACGTGAAAGACGGCGGCCGGCCGTTGTTGCTGGTCTTCGGCCCGCAACATTTTACCACCGCCCAATGGCCGCAGCTGACGGCCGGACTGAAGCCGGCACCCGCCACCTATGCCCTGCCGCATCTCACGGCGCAACTTCCCGGCTCCAATGCCTTTGGCTGGCCGCCCGTGCATGGCGGCAAACGGCTGGTTCCGGCCGATTGGAATCAATACCTCAACGATCTCGACCGACGAGCGGCCAAAGGAGAATCCATCATCGCGGCGGTGTTTCCGAAGTTTCATGACATATACCGGGAAGCCGACCTACATGACAGCTACGGGTATCTAGACGATCAAAACGGCCAGACCTTTGAGCAGACGCTGGACCGGGCATGGCGCGGCAAGGCACGCATTATCCAGATCGCCACGTGGAATGATTTTGGCGAGGGCACCATCATCGAGCCAACGCAAGAGTTTGGCTATCGCTACCTCGAATCGCTCCAAGGCCGGCGAGCGAAAATTGATCCAGCCTTCCATTTCATCCCGGCCGATCTTCGTCTGCCGGTGATGTTGTACCAGCTCCGCAAGCACGATCCGAAGACCAAGGGACTCGATCCCCACTACGATGCCATCGCCCAGCAGCTGTTTTCCAATCGCACAGTAGAAGCCCGGAAAACGTTGCTGGCACTGTGGAACCGTGTGAAGCCGTAGTGCGCGCTGCCATTCCGATTGCAAACGCCCGCCATTCTGGCAAACTGGGCCCACACCATGAAACGTCTATTTTTTCTGTGCCTGTTTATTCTAGTGCCCTCGTTGCTAGCGGATAAGCCCAACATCATTTTTATCATGGCCGATGACCTCGGCTGGACGGAGCTGGGCTCCTACGGACAAAAGAAAATCAAGACGCCACACCTCGACCAGCTCGCGCGCGAAGGCATGCGGTTTACGGCGAACTATTCCGGCAACGCCGTGTGCGCCCCGTCGCGGTGTGTGTTGATGACCGGCAAACATCCCGGCCACGCCTTTGTGCGCAACAACAAGGAATTCAAACCCGAGGGGCAACACCCCATACCACCCGAAGAGGTAACGATGGGCGAGCTGCTGCAAGCGCAGGGTTATGTGACCGGCGCGTTTGGTAAATGGGGCCTCGGCGGGCCGCATTCGCACGGCGATCCCATCGAGCAGGGTTTCGATCGTTTTTATGGCTACAACTGCCAGCGCCATGCCCATAGTTATTATCCGAACTATCTCTGGAGCGATCAAAAGCGTGTGCCGCTGAAGAATGTACCGCCCGTACCTGGACACGCCTCGCTGCCCAAGGACGCTGATCCCAAGGATCCGCGCAGCTACGATGTGTTCAAGGGACAGGACTACGCGCCCGATCGCATCAACGAACAGGCGCTCGCGTTCATCCGCCAAAACAAGGACAAACCGTTTTTCCTCTACTACCCCACCGTCATTCCGCACGTGGCATTGCATGTGCCAGATGAGGAACTAAAGCCTTATCTCGCGCAGAAATGGAATGACCCGCCCTTCACCCGCGATCAGGGCTACGGCTACACGCCGCACTTCACGCCGCGCGCCGCGTACGCTGCGATGATCACCCGCATGGACCGTTACATCGGCAATGTTCTGGATCTCGTGAAGAATCTCGGCCTCGAGAAAAACACAATTGTGGTGTTCACCTCGGACAACGGCACCACGCACCTGAAACTGGAGGTAGACTACGATTTCTTTGAGAGCGTCAAACCCTTGCGCGGCCTGAAAGGCTCGCTCTACGAAGGCGGCATCCGCGTGCCGTTAATCGTCAAATGGCCCGGCCAGGTAAAGCCCGGCAGCGTCACTGGCTTCAGCACAGGCTTTGAAGATTGGATCCCCACCCTGCTCGACCTGATCGAGGCCGAGGAAACCATTCCCGCCGACATTGACGGCATCAGCATCGCGCCCACGCTCCTCGGTAAGCACCAGCACGCGCGACCCTTTCTCTACCGAGAATTCACCGGCTACGGTGGTCAGCAGGCCGTGTGGATGGGCGACTGGAAAGGCGTACGCCAGCGCATGCTACGCAAGGGCACTAAGGATCCCCTCAAGATTGAGCTCTACAATCTCAAGGCCGATATCGGCGAGCAAAACGACGTTGCCGCCGAACATCCCGAGGTCGTCGAAAAGCTCCGCAAACTGATGGCCCAACAACACGTGCCCTCCAAAGATTTCCCGTTTAAACCCATCGACTGAAATGATCCGCGCCCTACTCCTGCTGCTTTCTCTTGCCGCGCCGCTGCACGCGGGTAAGTTTTACCCGCTCTTTGCGGAAAACACCTTGAGCGGCTGGGACACCTTCGGTACCGCCAAGTGGACGATGAAAGACGGCGTGCTCACTGGTGGCCAGGACGGCGACCCCAAACGCTGGGGCGTCATCCAGACCAAGAAGCACTTCAAGGATTTCGAACTGACCCTCGATTTCAAAATCGACGAACACGGCAAATACAACAGCGGCGTGTTCCTACGTCGCCCCACGAAGAGAGGCATCGGCCCCGCGTACCAGATCAACATCGGCCGCGGCGCCGCCGGGGAGCCAGTTGGATTGTATCTCGACCAATGGCTACACAAGGGCGACGAAAAAGACGCCGTCCGCAAACCGCGCGAATGGAACCGGCTCCGCATCCGCGCAATCGGCCCGTGCATTCAGGTCTGGCTCAACGAAAAATTCATCGTCGATTTCACCCACAAGAACCCACCCGCCTATCTCCTCAAGCCCGGCCCAATTGCCCTGCAAACCTACGGCGCCGAAGGCCACAACGGCTGGGTTCAATTCCGCCGCGTGCAAATTATCGAGTGGAAGGAGCAGTAAACAATCCGCTCACCCGCAGGCACTCGTAGCGCCTAATTTTTCTTCCCTCCGCGCTCACCCTGCAAACCCGCCTTGCGTAGGCGATTATTCAGATGGGTATCCAGCAGCGCGGCAGTCTTGGCGTGTTGTGGGTGCTTGGCGAGGTTGGTGAATTGATGCGGGTCAGCCTTCATGTCGTACACTTCGGCGGAGCCATCCTTGTAGCGGAGGTAGGCCCAGTCGGTTGTGCGTAGGCCGTAGTTGCCTCGGTTGAGGGATAACGCCCCGCGGCGCACACTGGCGGCCGGGTTCTTGAGTACCGACACCAGACTTTGACCCTGCACCTCCGCGGGCACCTTGAGTCCCGCGAGTTCAGATACAGTCGGGTAAATATCCATCAATTCGGCCAACGCACGGGAACGGCCGGACGAGTAGCCAGGAGCGTCAATGATCAGTGGCACGCGAGTAACTTCCTCGTGCAGGTTGGATTTCTGCCAAAAGCCGTGCTCGCCAAGGTGATAGCCATGGTCGCTGGTGAACACCACTGCCGTACTCTCGCGCAAACCGAGGCGGTCCAGTTCATCGAGAATGCGTCCCACTTGCGCATCCATGAACGCCACCGACGCGTAGTAACCGGTCCACATTCGCTTTTGGTTGTCGGGATATTTACCAATCGAGTTCGTCTCCGACCGCGTGCCGGCCAACCCGGCTCTCGGGATATCCTGCGCGTCGTCCTTCACCGTCTTGGGCAGCTTGATCTTCTGCCACGGGTACGGATCAAAATATTGCTGCGGCGCCACCATCGGGTAATGCGGCCGAACCAAGCCCACCGCTAGGAAGAAAGGCTGATCCTTGTGCTTCTGCAACAGCTCAACGGCCTTTGTGGCCGACTTGTGATCCGGCTGATCAGAGCCGTCGCCCTCGTATCGCACGGTCACAAACATCCGGTGCGGCATACGCGTGGATTGCCGATTCTCTTCCGCGGTCGTGAATACATTAAGGTTCAGGCACGCATAAAGCCCCTGCGTGTGCGCCTCTTTACCGGGCGAATTGAAACGCTCCGTCCACGAGGATGCGATGTCCAGTCCGTCCGTGCCGGCAATGATATCGCCAGGGACGCGCATGTGATAAATCTTCCCCACCCGCGCGCTGTACCAGCCGTTCTCACGAAAGTGCTGACCGAGATTCACCTTGCCGGAGCCCAGGTATCGGCTGTGCATGAACGACGTTCGCGACGGCGCGCACATCAGCCCTTGGCAATACGCACGCTCAAACACCATTCCTTCCCGCGCCAGCTTATCGATGTTCGGCGTCTTACACACCTGATCGCCGTAGCAACCGAGCACACTCGCCTTAAGATCGTCACTGATGATAAAGAGCACATTCTTGATGGACGCCTCGGCCGAAACATTCAGGGTCACCAAAAATAGAATCGCAAGAAATTGCCGTTTCATGGGAAAACGACCGTACGGGGAACGGCCTGGATTGGACACAAAAAACCGGCCTCCGAATTATCTCCAAAGGCAGGTGACTAAAATAGACGCTAGTTCTTCAGCGCCTTTTTGGTTTCCGGCGCAGCGCTCCAAATCCGGTAGCGCACCTCTGCGCCTTTGGGCACGTACACCACAATTGGAATGC
>MPLT02009780.1_pt1 | contig 25432 bp, 23 predicted proteins | sample 1617391 | NCBI WGS metagenome assembly MPLT02 (sample SAMN05944800, study PRJNA350692) | marine metagenome | biome: marine; feature: ODZ; material: water; isolation source: 70 m water sample filtered on 0.2 um supor filter | place: Pacific Ocean | collected 2012-04-08 | depth 70m m
TGCCGCCCTCGAACAGCTCGGAATTGCCAGGAATGAGATCACATCAACCGCCCACCCTGTACTCGCCAGTGCCTTCTTTGTGAGCTTCATCCTCACGGGAGCCATGATTGTACTGAACCTCTTTGTCGGCGTCATGCTCACCGGCATGGATGATGCCCGAAAAGAAACCGAACTCGCCGAAGCCTTCAAGAGAAAAGCCTCCACGGAAACAGACATCAAACAAGAACTCATCCAGATGGAAAAACAACTCCAAGAAATGAGCCAAAAACTAAGCCAGAACCTATTGATCTTAAGTCGGAAAGCAGAAGAAAACTCAGAAAAAATCAATACAATGCTGGATAAGGGCAATCGATAACGTTACAGTTACTACAAATCACCGCAACATGTGTTGTGCGGACCATTTTCAGGCTCATTATCCTCGGCCCCACTCACAGGGCCTCGCTTCATGTGGACCATAATGAGGCTGACATCTGAGGGTGAAATGCCAGAGATGCGGGAGGCCTGGCCCAACGTTGCCGGACGATGATCCAAAAGCTTTTGCCGCGACTCATTCCTCAGCCCGGAAATACTTTTATACTCCAGCCAATCCGGAATTTGCTTATCCTCCATTTGCCGGAAACGCGCCACCTCGCCTTCTTGCCGGTCTATATAACCAGAATATTTTACAGTAATCTCAACCTGCTGTTTCACCACCTCCGGCAAATCAAGTCGAGCTTGAGGCAGTCCCTCATAACTAATTTCGTTTCGCTTCAACAATTGCTCCAATGATATCGTGCCCTCAAATGTCCTTCTAAGCCGTTCAATTTCACAGTTTATTGATTGCTTTTTTACAGAAAAACTGTCATAATTACGTCTATTAATGGTTCCTATATCGTTACCGATATCTGTTAGCCTTAAATCAGCATTATCCTGCCGAAGGAGTAAACGGTATTCAGCTCGGCTAGTGAACATCCGATATGGCTCGCTCGTGCCCTTGGTAATTAGATCATCGATCAGCACACCGATGTACGCTTGGTCGCGCCTTAACACAACTGGATCCTTGCCCTGAACCCGACGTGCGGCGTTGATGCCAGCCATCAAACCTTGAGCTCCAGCTTCTTCGTATCCTGAAGTGCCATTAATTTGGCCGCCCAAGAAAAGGTTGCGGCATGGCTTGGCCTCCAATGATGGATGCAGCTGACGGGGCGGGGCGTAGTCATATTCCACCGCATAAGCAGGCCGCAGAATTTCAGCGTTTTCACAGCCCCGAATAGTCCGGACGATTTCGTATTGCACCTCAAACGGAAGGCAGGTGGAAAATCCATTTATATAAAGTTCATCCGTCGCAATGCCTTCTGGCTCAATAAATATCTGATGGGTCGGCTTATCAGCGAATCGAACGATTTTATCTTCTATTGAAGGGCAATACCGCGGCCCAACTCCTTCGATTTCCCCCGAATACATCGGTGATTTATGGATATTGTCCCTGATGATCTCTGCCGTTTTTTCGTTGGTTTCACTCATCCAACAACTCAATTGGCCGTTCAATCGATCCAGTATAGAACCTGGCGGATATTTGCCCTCCGAATGCCCAATATCGTCCGGATTCGCCCCGGAATGTTCCACGTGGAACAAATCATCCTGCCAAAACGAAAAAAACGGCACGGGCTCATCCCCGGGCTGTTCTTCCAATTGTAAGAAATCAATCGACCGCTTGAGTAATCGAGGCGGCGTGCCGGTCTTGAGCCGACCCAGCTCCAAACCCACTTCCTGAAGCGCTGCGGACAAGCCCATCGCCGCCACCTCGCCCGACCGACCGCCTTTTTGCTTGGCATCACCGACATGCATGAGGCCGCGCAAAAACGTTCCCGTCGTGATCACGACCGTTTGAGCATGGTATTCAATCCCCATTACCGTCCGCACCCCAAACACTTCGCGATCTCGGTGGAGAAACGAGTCAGCTTGGCCTTGCTGAATAGTTAAATTAGGCTCGCGCTCGCAAATCCATTTCATGCGAAACTGGTACGCCTTTTTATCACACTGTGCCCGAGGCGCCCAAACAGCAGGCCCTTTACCGGTGTTTAGCATCCTAAATTGCAAACCGGTCATATCAGTGCATCGGCCCATTTCCCCGCCTAAAGCATCAATTTCCCGGGCCAAATGGCCTTTTGCCAAGCCCCCAATGGCTGGATTACAGCTCATTTGACCGATGGTATCCACATTGGTCGTTAGCATGAGCACCTCACAACCCATCCGCGCCGCCGCCAATGCCGCCTCGACACCAGCGTGTCCAGCGCCCACAACAATAACGTCGAAATCTTTAGGATAACGGAAGCTCATCAGCCGAACCTTCCGGGAAAGTATAGAGCATGTCGAACGGCCCCTCACCGGGTATTTTTGCTAAGCGGCCGTTTGCGCACAGGTGCTCACACGTCTTATAAATCGTCTCAATCTCATCCACGGCCTGCATTTCCATGGCCAGATCATCAACCTTCATCGGATGCCCATCGCGTCGCATCAGACACTCAAAAAGCGCCAATTCGAGTTCAATAACCCGTTCCGCCGCCTTTTTCCCGGCCTCAACCCCCGGCTGATGATAGGCATTAATATTGACCAATGAGGCATAAAGACCCACGGCCCTTTCGTACAAGGCAATGAGCACACCCACCGAAAATGGCGTCACTTCATCGATCGTGATCGTAATCGACTCACGACCACTTTCATAAAGCGCTTTCCGAGTCCCCTGAAAGAACCCACTTAAATAATCACCGGCCGTCACCCCCTCTTGTTCCACGTGGAACAATTCGCCCGAGCGCTCTTTCAGCACTTCGATAAACGTGGCAAAAAAGTTCGGAACACCGTCACGAAGCTGCTGGATATATGCATGCTGATCGGTAGATCCCTTATTTCCATAAACAGCAATCCCCTGGTAAACAAGTTTGCCATCCAAGTCTTTATCCTTTCCCAACGACTCCATTATGAGTTGCTGAAGATAACGAGAAAAAAGCTCCAGACGGTCTTTATAAGGCAAAATAACCATGTCTTTCTCACCTTTACCGTTACAGCAATGCGCCCAAGCTAATGCTAATCGTGCGGCCGGGTTCTGCTCAGCATCCGCCTGGCGAGTTATTTCATCGCACGTAGCCGCCCCAGCGAGTAGTTGGTCAATATTCAATCCTTGCAGCGCAGCCGGCAACAATCCCACCGCCGAAGTTTCACTGGTACGGCCACCAACCCAATCCCACATCGGAAATCGCTTTAACCAACCCCCATCATGCGCTACTTGATCCAGAGCCGAACCCTCCCCAGTCACCGCACAGGCGTGCTCGCCGAAGTTTAGCCCAGCGCGCTCATAAGCAACCTTCGCCTCCAACATTCCATTGCGTGTCTCTTTGGTGCCACCAGATTTCGAGATGACAATGCAAAGCGTTTTACCTAGATTTGAACCAATATTATCTAATACTTTATCGATACCGTCAGGGTCAGTGTTGTCAAAGAACCACATTTTCATGCGATCTGCTTTTGGTTTTCCTAGTGCGTGAGCCACAAATTGCGGCCCTAAGGCAGACCCACCAATGCCGATGACAATGACATTTTTAAATAAACCATCTGCCCCGGAAACCTCCCCGGAGTGGATGGCTGCAGCAAAGGCCTTCACATTTTCGATTGTCGAAGTGATTTGCTGGCTGATTTCTGCAGACGGAGCCAGCTCGGGTTTCCGCAACCAGTAATGGCCGACCATTCGTTTTTCATCCGGATTAGCAATGGAGCCTTGTTCCAGTTTCGCCATTGCGGCTAAGGCTTTCTCGATGCTTTCGGTTTTCTGCTCAAAATAATCAGCAGCAAAATCAACCCGGCTTAAATCTAGGCTCAGGCCTATCTCATCATGAAACGTGGTGCGGTCCTTGTAGCGCTGCCATAGTTTTAGTGCGTCAGTTTCCATGGGGAGCGCGGAGCATAGACGGGAAAGGCTCGGGATTCAACATTGACGCGCGCCAGCGCCTATATTAACAAACGTGTCGTGCGTAGCGGACTAAATCTACCACTTCAGCGGACGCTGCTTCTTGGCAGCGGAGCGGTTGGGGTTTAGCCGAGCGACAATTTTGGGAGCCCCATCGCCAAGCTGGCGGTGGGGTTCTTTTTTTGGTAAACAAACTGCTGCGAAAGACAATACATGAGCAAAAACAAGATCCTCATCTTTGACACCACTCTCCGCGACGGAGAGCAATGCCCCGGGGCCTCCATGAACCTCCGCGAAAAACTGGCGGTGGCTCAGCAGTTGGGGGCCTTGAAGGTGGATGTCATTGAGGCCGGATTCCCGGTGATCAGTGAGGGTGATTTTACGGCGGTACAAACCATCGCGAAACAAGTCAAAGGACCGCAAATTGCAGGCCTGGCGCGTTGCGTGCCCAAGGATATTGATGCCGCCGGAGCAGCGGTGAAGCCGGCTGGAAAGCGCGGCCGAATCCATGTGTTTCTGGCCACCTCAAAAATCCACCGCGAACATAAGCTGGGTAAGGCTCAGGACGAAATCCTTCGGCTGGCTGTGGAGAGCGTTAAACGTGCAGGTAAATATGTTAAAGATATAGAATTTTCACCAGAAGATGGTTCCCGAACGGAACCGGATTTCCTTGTGGAAATCTGCAAGGCCGTCGTGGCGTCGGGTGCCACCACGGTAAATATTCCCGACACCGTGGGCTGGGCGGTGCCCGATGAATTCGGCCAGCTCATCGCGCATTTGCATGATAACGTGGAGGAATTCCAAACCGGCAAGGCCGTGATTAGTGTTCACTGTCACAATGACTTAGGCTTGGCCGTCGCCAATTCATTGGCGGCCGTGCAAGCCGGAGCCCGGCAGGTAGAATGCACGGTCAACGGCATTGGCGAACGGGCCGGCAACGCGGCCATGGAGGAAGTGGTTATGGCGCTCAAGACTCGCAAGAGTTTCTATCGCGGCTTCAGCATGGGCGTGGATACGAAAGAAATTGTGAAAGCCTCTAAGCTGGTCGCGCGCATGAGCGGCTTGAGTGTGCAGCGCAGCAAAGCGATTGTGGGCGAAAACGCGTTTGCGCATTCCAGCGGGATTCATCAGGACGGCATTCTAAAGAAGCGAGAGACGTACGAAATCATGAACCCCAAGCACGTGGGCTGGGGCAAAACCGAGCTGCCGCTCACCAAGCACAGTGGCCGGGCAGCGGTGGCGGCGCGCTTGAAACATCTTGGCTTCAAAATGGACGCCGCCGAAGTGGGATCGATCTTTGATAAGTTTAAGGAAATCGGGGACAAGAAGAAGTTTGTGTATGACGACGATCTGGCCGCTCTGGTGGAAGGCCACATTACTACCGTGCCGGAAACATGGTCGCTCGATTATTTAAGCGTCAGCACCGGCAATCAAACGGTCCCCACCGCCACCGTGCGATTGACGCGCAAGACCGGACGTCAAACGGAAGTGAAACAGGATGCCAACATCGGCGACGGCCCTGTGGACGCGTCATTGAAGGCCATTGATCGCATCACCACCACGAAAGGCAAACTGATGGATTACACCATCCGCGCCGTGTCCCAAGGTAAGGACGCCTTAGGCGAGGTGACTGTGAAGGTGGATTTCGGAGGCAGCACGGAATGGGTCTCCGGACGCGGCGCCAGTACGGATATCATTGAAGCCAGTGCCCGAGCGTATCTCAACGCGGTGAATCGGCACCTGAACATGGCCAAGAAAACCCGGAAAAGGAAACCGCGCCAGCCTTAGTCATGCGCTGGTTGCTGCTCATTCTTCTACTGGACTTCTGGCTGCCGATGGGCGCCGGGGCGGCAGAGATTGAGTTCAAGCGTGAGTGGGCCTTTTACGATATAAAAGGCCGCACGTATGCGGACTTGCGGCGGCAACTCAATGAAGTAGGCCCGTTGAATCCCGAAACGCGCAAGCGATTTGATGCCCGCACCGATTGGAATTTGAATTGGGATTATCAGTATTCCCAGAGTGATGGGAAATATCGGCTCACCGAACAAACCGTGAAAGTCACTGCTACGATTCATTTTCCAAAATGGGTAGATATCGAGCAGGGCCACCCATTAGCGCGCCGACTTTGGATCGTTTACCTGAACAACCTCAAACGCCATGAGGAAGGCCATGTGGAATTGGCCAAGCGCGCCGGGCAAACACTCAACACGCGTCTCGGCCAGCTCGGCACGTTTAATTCCAAAATCGAGATCGAGGAGGCCATTAAGAAAAAGGCTAAGGAAGTTGTCACCATTCACAAGGCCTTGCATCAGGACTACGATCGTCGCACCAATCATGGAAAATCGCAGGGCGCGCGGTTCCCATAGTTTCTTCAAGCGCCGGCTTGCGCCGGCTTCATTGCGCGGCTACCGTGGCCGCATGAAAGCCACTTTGCTTCCTTTCATGGCGGCGTTGTCGCTGGCTGGTTCCCTCCAGGCCGCGGATAAAATCGGCGAGATTCAACTGGTTGCTCCCAACGTGTATTTTCATCAGGGCGATCTCTCTAAAGGTCACTGCAATCAGGGATGGATTGTCTTCAAGGATTTCGTACTGGTGATTGACGGCAATTTCCCGAGCGGCGTGGAGGAAGTCTTGCCCAAGATCAAGGCGACCTCCAAGAAACCCATAAAGTACGTGGTGGATACCCATCACCATGGCGATCACGCTTATGGCAATCAGGCCTGGGCCGAAGCCGGTGCCACGCCCATCGCCTCGGAAGGCGCGTTGGCGGAGATGAAGAAATACGAGACCGGCTATTACGGACGGCATCCGCTCGGTCGCTGGGAATGGGCCGCCAAAAGCCGGGCCGATGTACGCAACAGCAAGCTGTTGCCACCGCAGATTATCTTCAAGGACAAGATGGTTTTCGACGACGGCACCATGCGCGCTGAGCTGCTCTACCTCGGCAACGCCCACACGCACGGCGACGTGTTTGTCTGGCTGCCCAAACAGCGCATCCTCTTCAGCGGCGATGCCTGTGTCAACGGCCCGTACAATTACATGGGCGACGGCAACTCCATCGACTGGCTGAAAACGCTGGATGCCGCCAAGGAGCTCAAGCCCAAGATTATGTGCCCCGGCCACGGCGGCATGGCGACGGCCAGCTTAATTGATGATCAGAAAACCTACTTCACCACGCTGCATCGTTTGGTGAAGCCGTTCACCACCAAGAAGGCCGGGCAACAAATGCTCACTGCTCAAACCGGGCTGCTCCGCAAACAGGTGGTGAAGAACAAGCAGATCGCCCGTTACGTGGGCGACAAGTTCCCCGATCAATTACAAAAGATCTTCGGCGATTACACCGGCCAAACACTCGGCCGACTAGACGTTCAAAAGAAAGCCGCCGAAGAGGAGAAAAAATAATGCGATTACTCATGCTTCTAACTGTCTTCTGGACACTGTCGTTATCGGCTGCCGAATTGTCATGGTGGAAGGGCAACCTCCACACGCACACCTTGTGGAGCGATGGCGACGATTATCCGGAGCAAATCGCCAAATGGTACAAAGATCACGGCTACCATTTTCTGGCGTTATCCGACCACAACACCCTGCAGGTCGGCGAACGCTGGGTTGATGTCATGAAAAGCAAAGGCGGACCGCCTGCGCTTCAGAAGTACCTCGCTGCGTGGGGGAAAGACTGGGTGCAACAGCGCGATCAGGGCGGCCGACAGCAAGTGCGACTGCGCACGTTGGAAGAATTTCGCAAGCGCGTGGAGGAGCCCGATCGGTTTCTCATGATCCAATCCGAGGAAGTCACCGACCGCTGGAAAACCGCGCCCGTGCACATGAACGCCACCAACCTGCGCCACAAGATTACGCCGCAGGGTGGCGACAGCGTGTACGATGTCATGCAACGCAACATGAATGCCCTACTGGCCCAACGCAAAGCCTCCGGGCAGCCGATGTTTCTGCACCTGAACCATCCCAACTTCGGCTGGGGCGTCACCGCCGAGGAGCTCATGCGCGTGAAAGGCGAACGCTTTTTCGAGGTGTACAACGGCCATCCTTCCGTGCGCGATCTGGGCGATGCCACGCACGCCAGCACCGAACGTATGTGGGATATCATCAACACCCGGCGGCTGACCGAGTTAAAACTCGGCCTGCTCTACGGTCTGGCCACCGACGACGCCCACAATTACCACGGCATGGCCGCCAACCGCAGCAACTCCGGCCGCGGCTGGGTGATGGTGCGCACCGCCAAACTCAATGCCGCCGCAATCGTCACATCGATGGAAAAAGGTGATTTTTATTCTAGTACAGGCGTCACGCTAAAATCCTTAAAGCAAACCTCTCAGGAAATCGACTTGGCCATCGCGGCCGAGGCCGACGTGCAGTATACCACGCAGTTCATCGGCACGCGCCGGGGATACGATGCTACCCACAAACCGATCACCCTGGCCAATGGCACCAAATTGCGCGTCACGCATCGGTACAGTGAGGACGTTGGCCAGGTGCTGGCCACCGTTAAGGGGCCACGTGCGCGGTATGTGTTGAAAGGAGATGAGATTTACGTGCGCGCAAAAATCGTGTCCTCGAAACCTCAGAAGAACGGCACCACGCCCATGGCTCAGGAGAGCGCGTGGCTGCAGCCGATCACCCCATAAAAAAGCCGGACCAGGTGGCCTGAAGGCGGCCTGCCTGGTCCGGTGAACACAGAAACAGTACAAGTAGGCTACTGCAGGTATCGGTTCCGATTGTACTGGATCAGAACCTAAATTCTCTTTGTTTCTGGGTCCGGCAACGCCCTCCTTGGTGGCACCGCCATGTGAAGAGAAACGGTTTTCCACCTGAATGTCAAGAACGGCATGAGATAAAATCACACTATTAGTAGTGTGTTTAAAAAGATACAGGCCCAGATGAAGTGGTTGAGCCTAATCGCCCAGCAGCTTGCGCAGCGTCTCGTTGGCCTCGTCTTCGCGGGTTTGATCGCCTTCGGGGCGCTCGATTTTCTTGAAGTTGCGCCGTGCGAAATCGAAGTACTCGCAGTAATTATTGCGGTCCTTTTCATCCACTGGCTCAGCCCGGCGTTCGCGGCATTGGTGGGCAACGATCATGTCATAGTGAACACAATTGCGGCAGCAACGCAGGTCGGTGTTGCATTCATCACACGTATCGCGCCGGCCCGGCATATGCGCCAACTTCCACTCCCACCCGCAGTTGAAGCAATGCCGTGTCATGGAACCAGCCTAAAAGTGTGCGCAGATCAGAGCAAGCATTGCCAACGCCCCGATTTAACCCCCAACAGATTTTTGCCGACCGAAAATCAATATTATCGCACGATAATAATCCCAATTGAATCCTGAACGGATCGGATGTTTCTACTGCGATCTACTTGGCCCTCAAAGTTTGGCTCCTTCATTTTTGAAATCACACTGGGCAAGGACTCAAGAAATGAATTAAGGTACGAGCCCTTTATTGCGTAGTTCACGAGCTGAGGCACTTTGCCGAATTGCGGTTTTAGAGATGCGGTAACCACGCCAATCACATTCCCATTTTCGTCTACCAAGGGGCCTCCGGAATTACCAGGCTGCAGCGGGACGCTTATTTGAAACTGCCTAGGATCGTCCTTCAATCCTGCCAAACTGTTTATTACTCCGTGTGTGTATTTTGGAGATTCACCCTGGATTCCTCTTTGAGGGAATCCGATAGTAAAGACCTTATCGCCAAGACTAACTTTTCGGCTAGAAGACACCGGCAGGCAAACGTGTTCCACATCTACCTTTAGAACAGCCAAATCGGTCAGTATATCAAGCTTCACAACACGGGCGGTAAACTCTCCCTTGGAAGTGCGAACCGAAATTCCGGCGGCGTCCTTCACAATATGCTGGTTTGTTATGAGGTAACCATTTGAAGTAATAAAAAATCCAGTCCCTTCGGTTTTAACTCGAGAACTCATAACCGCGGCTTCGTAAGATGTTTTTTTAACCCAACTTTTTGAATTGCGGTGTGCTCTAGACCGCTGCTCATTCGTTAATGTATCTTTAATTTCATTGAGAAGTTTTTTGCTGCGAATATCCCCTTGCTTAGAGCCAATCAACGTCCATTTGTACGCCTCTGAATAGTCTAATTTAACTCCTTCGCCCTTCAAATATAACCGAGCGACTTTGTACTGAGCCGCTCCATAACCTAGCTCCGCTGATTTAATATACCAATCTGCTGCTTGCTTTGAGTTCATCAGGGCGCCTTCGCCTGATTCACATTGCACCCCAAGTAAATACAACGCATGAGAAACACTCTCCAAATCAGCTGGATCATTTTCTAGGTCGAGTTCAGTTCTGGAGATAATGTTTTTTGCCCAATTATGGGCAGCTCCCGGATCTTTTTTAATGCCCTCACCATAATGAAGGAGCATAGCCACCGATTTCTGAGCCCAAACCCGGCCCTGATTTGCTGCCTTCAAAAGCCATTCAAAAGCCTTGGCCCGATTGTTTTGATTTCGAATTCCAAGTTGTTTGCCGCTCAGAAAAAGCGCCCCGATTTTCTCCTGAGCGAACGCGTCTCCAGACTGCGCGAGCCCCAAGAGACCAACTTCCGATCTTTTGATTAGTGTAATTCCCTTTGCCTCATCTTTAGGTGCGATTTCACCTCTCAGGTAAATTTCACCCAAGCTTATAAGAGCTTTGGAATAGTTCTGATCAGCAGATTTTTTAAGCCACAAGAGGCATTTTAAATCATCAGGCTCAACCCCTTGCCCGCCGTATCGGTATAGATTTGAGAACTCAAACTGGGCAGCAGCATCCCCTTTGATAGCCAATGCTTTCACGGATTTATGACTTTCCAATGGATTGTTATCAGCCCCCACTAAGGGTAATACCATGCAGAACAAGCTTAGTAATGATCGCATCATTTCAAAAACCCCAACAAATTTAAAAAAGCGGGTCAATCGTTTCCGTGATTAAACTCATAAAACACCTAGAATTTTTGCGGGCGAGGATAACTCTGGACAAGTTTCCCGTGTTAAAACCAGCCTCCGGATTAGCCTTGAGAAAGTGAGCGCCTACTATCAATTACTAGCTGCCACCGTCGATTATTTGCAGCAGCAAAAGGATCGTGGTCAACGCCATGTGATGGTGGATCCCGCTAAACTCAGAGCTTTAACAAAAAGCACCCCAGATACAGAAAGCAAAAGGGAGACCAAAATTAAAAGTGGATCCTTCACAGAACTGCGAGCATCCCTCACTAATGAAAAAATTGTAAACCCGGTTCTCCCAGCAGCTAATTTTGGGTTTGGTTCCGGAAACAAAAAAGCCGACCTATTGTTTGTCGTTGAAGATATTAATCGGAATAATAGTGTAACACAAAAACCACTTGAGAGTGAACCTGGCCAATTATTGGGTAAAATTGTTAAGGCAATGAACCTTTCTTATGAAGAAATATATATAGTTAATATCTTAAAATCGCATCCATCACAATCGACCAAACGCTCCCATAACCAAACAACAAATATTGAGGAAAGAACACCTTTGTCCGAATGGTTACAGAGGGAAATTGAATCTTGCCGTCCTAAAATAATCGTGGCGCTAGGTAAGGCAGCCGCAGAAGTGATGTTAAATGAGAAAATTCAGCTCACCCACTTCCGCGGCACTTGGCAGACCTACATTGATATTCCTTTCATGCCCACCTTCCATCCTGCCTACCTCCTGCGCAATCAGGCCCTCACCGAAAAGCGCAAAATCTGGGAGGATATGCTGGCGGTAATGGAGAAATTGGCCCTGCCGGTCAGCGAAAAACAGCGTGGTTTCTTCCTGCCGCACTAGGCTTTAGGCTCGTTTTCAGCGCCGTTTTCAGATACAAACACTCATGCCCTTGAAGCAAACATTCGGATTCCTCGGCGCCGGACGCATGGCCTCGGCGTTGGCCGGCGGCATGGTGCAGGCCGGGTTGGTGAAAGGCCGGCAATTGATCGCGGGCGACGTGGTGCCGGCAGCCGTCAAGGCGTTCACCCGATCCACCGGCGGCCGCGCGGCCAAGAGCAATGCGGAGGTGCTCCGCAAGGCGGACGTGGTGGTGCTGGCCGTGAAACCGCATCAGGTCACCGAACTGCTGGCCGAGTTGGCTGATCAGGTGACGGCCAAGCATCTAATCGTTTCCATTGCCGCCGGCGTGACGTTGGCGCAGTTGGAGAAGGCCGTGGGCGGCAACGCGCGAGTGATTCGCGTGATGCCCAACACGCCCGCGCTGGTGGGCGAAGGCGCGGCCGGTTTTGCACGCGGACGCTACGCCAAGGCGGCGGATGCCAAGCTGGCCAAGCAAATGTTGGAAGCCGTGGGCGTGGCCGTGGAAGTGCCCGAACGCCTGATCAACGCGGTAACCGGCCTCAGCGGTAGCGGCCCGGCATATGGGTTTCAAATGATCGAAGCCATGAGCGATGGCGCAGTGGCCGCCGGGTTGCCGCGCGATCTGGCCACGCCACTGGCGGCGCAGACGCTGTTGGGCGCGGCAAAAATGGTATTGGAAACCGGCGAACACCCCGGCAAACTCAAGGATATGGTGACCAGCCCCGGGGGCACCACGATTGAAGGGCTTCATGAAATGGAAGCCGCCGGAGTACGCAACGGTTTGATGAACGCCGTACGCGCCGCCGCCGACAAGGCGGGCACCCTTGGGTAATAATAAAACAAAATGGCCTTTCCCTCGCCCTCAGAGAAACAGGCGAAGGTGCTGTGGTTCTCCCTCACAGCGCTGGCGATTGCTGTGTTTCTCGCGCTGCTGGCAACGATGTTCTACGGCGTGGCATGGGTGCTGGATCGCCTGTCGCCGGTGCTGTTACCCCTGGCCGTAGCAGGTATTTTGGCGTTTCTGCTGAATCCGTTGGTGGATTTCTTTGAGCACAAAATGTCCGCCAAAGTCAGCCGGCTCTTCTACAACATCCGCAACCCCAAACGCGTGAAGGCAATCATCCTCGTGTTCATCATTGCGGTGGGCATCGTGAGCACGGTCACGCTAGTGGTATTGCGTACGGTGGTGCCGGATGTCATTCAGCTGGGCAAAGATGTGCAGATCGAGCAGCTGGAAGAGGGCTCACGCAAATGGGTGATCAAGCATCGTGAGTCCAGCTGGGGGAAATTCATGCAGCTGAACGAAGTAGACGTGGAGCGGATTGATTTCCAAAACATCATACAGGCCAACTCGACGCGGCTCGAGAAGCTCACCTCCAACGGGCTGGCCGATGCCATCAGCCTGATCGGTATGATTGCAGGCATGGCGTTGGTGCCGGTGTACGTCTTTTATTTCCTGCTCGAGGCGCAAACCATCCAGCGCAAGTGGAGCGATTACCTGCCGTTAAAGGAATCGAAATTCAAGGAAGAGGCGGTTTTCGTGCTAGAGTCGTTTAACGATTGTCTGGTGGTATTCTTCCGCGGTCAAGTGCTGGTGGCAATTTGTGTAGGGCTTTGTTTGGCGATCGGCTTTTCGATCATTGGCCTGCCCTACGGAATCTTGCTCGGGCTGCTGGCCGGGATCATCGGGATCATTCCTTACTTTGGCGTGATCGTATCCACAGTGCCCGTGCTGCTGCTGTCGCTGACGCACGGCGATCAGATGAGCCTATTCGGCACTGAGCTGGGCGTTTACGCGCCGGTGGCGTCTCTGGGGGTTTGTGCCTTGGTGTTGTTCCTCGAGAAAACCGTGATCCAACCGAAGATCATTGGCGACCGCGTGGGAATGCATCCCGTGGCAGTGATCATTTCTGTGCTGATGGGCACCACGCTGGTGGGCGGGGTAATTGGCGGTCTGCTGGCCATTCCGGTGGCCATGGCGTTACGCGCTGTGCTCTTCCGGTACGTGTGGGTGAAACGGGAAATGCCCGAGAAAGCCGTGCAGATGGAAGTGCTTTAGGAGGCGACGGGCGTTGGTAAAACCCCGGGAATTCCCCGCACATCCACGGCCACCATCCCGGCGGCGCGAATGGCTTCCATCCCCAGATCCGTATCCTCGTACGCGCGGCATTCTTCAGCCGGCACCCCAATTAACGCGGCCGCCTTCAGGAAGGTATCCGGCGCGGGCTTATGGTTCTCCACATCATCCGCCGTCACCACCGCGCCAAACCAATCCAGAATGCCGACCGATTCCAGCAGCGGCTTGATATATTTGGCGCGGCCGCCGGTGGCTACCGCCATCGGCAAACGCCCCTGCGCATCGCGCGCAATGGCGGCGATCGGCTCAATAAGCTTGGCCTCGGGCATCAGCGGGATATAAGCCTCCTCTTTCTCGCGGGACACGTCGGCCGAATCAAAGTCCAGCCCCTGCTCCTCCTTGAGCATGCGCAGAATTTTCACGGACGGCACGCCGCCCAATGCGTAGAACCGTTCCTCGGGAAACACAATGTCATGCCGGTCGCACACGCTGTTCCACGCTCGCCAATGCAGGGGCATGGTGTCGACAAGAGTGCCGTCGCAATCGAAAATTAGCCCGCGGATTTCTGAATCGGTCATAGCTTCAGAGCGTTGAGTTTCTCTTCCAAATCATGCTGCCAAAGCGACTGTGACATCTCGGTAATCTCGCCTTCCATAAACTGCGGCAGGCTATGCAGCGTGAGTTCGATACGGTGATCGCTCACGCGGTTTTGGGGGAAATTATAGGTGCGGATACGCTCGTTGCGTTCGCCGGTGCCAACCTGCGCTTTACGTTCGGCGGCGTACTTGGCCTGTTCCTCGGCAATGCGGAGATCCAGCAGGCGCGAGCGCAGCACCTTCATGGCCTTGGCCTTGTTCTTGTGCTGGGATTTCTCATCCTGACAGGTCACCACCAAACCCGTGGGCTTATGCGTGAGGCGCACGGCCGAATCGGTGGTGTTCACGCTTTGCCCGCCGGGGCCACTGGAGCGGTAGACATCCACGTCCAAATCGTTCGGATCAATCTCCACATCCACTTCCTCGGCCTCGGGCAGCACCGCCACGGTCACCGTGCTGGTATGGATGCGACCACTGGCTTCCGTGGCCGGCACGCGTTGCACGCGGTGCACGCCGCTCTCAAATTTCATGAGCTTGTACACTTCCTCGCCGTTAAGCGCGAAGATCACCTCGCGGAAGCCTCCCATTTCCGCAGCGTTGCTTTCCATCAGCTCATGGCTCCAGCCCTGGGCCGTCGCGAAATGGGTGTACATGCGGTACAGGTCGCCCACGAACAGCGCCGCTTCATCGCCGCCGGCGCCGGCGCGAATTTCCACGATCGTATTGCGAGAATCCGTGGAATCGGGCGGCACGAGGCCGAACTGCATCTCTTTTTCCAGACGCGGAATTTCCTCTTCCAACGGGGGAATTTCCTCCGCCGCCATCTCGGCCATTTCGGCATCGTCGCCGGCGGCTAAGGCGCGGTTTTCCTCCAGCTCGTCCTTGGCCTTGAGTAGTCGTTCACCGAGCGCCACGAGGTTCTTGAGCCGTGCGTATTCACGGCCCAGCTCCTGAGCGCGCCGGTTGTTCTCAAACACCTTGGGATCGCCCAGCTCCTGTTCCACCTCGGCCATGCGGGCGGCGAATTTCTCGATGTGCGGCTGGAGATCCACGGGCGGAAAAAAGAAACCACCCGCCGCGGCGTCGACCGGGCGGGCGGTTATCAAAGAGAATGGCTACTTCTTAGCCTTGGCGGCACGGGCCTCGGCAATCGCCTTAGCCTTGGCGGCACGCTGCTGGAATTTGTCCACGCGGCCAGCCGTATCCACGAAGGTCTGTTGACCGGTATAGAACGGATGCGAAAAGCTGCTGATGCCCATGGAGTAAAGCGGGTACTCCTGGCCGTCGGAAACGGCTGTTTCCTTGGTGGGCGCGCAGGAGCGGGTGACATACTCATCACCCGTGGTCGTGTCGCGGAAAATCACGGGGCGATAATTCTCGGGATGAATGTCCTTCTTCATTTTTAAAATCCAGTAAAGCGGGCCGTGGAAAATAGCAGGAGCCAAGCCCATGGCAAGTGCGAAATGGATTATTTTTCCGATGGTTTCGTGGCTATTTCGCCCTCGCGCTCCCGCTGCGGCATGATCGCACAGGCGTCTTTGCAGCCAAAAATCCTGCTCAATAAATGACGGTTTCGGCTAACCCATGAGTAAACCCGCTCGGCCACCCAGATGACCCCAGGCACCCACAATACCAGCGCCATCGGCACCAGCAGCGGCATCCGCAAACCAATAAACCGCAGGGCCCGCGCCCCGCGCAGCACTGCGCCTTCACGCGACACGCAGTGAATGGCCTCCAGCAAATCCTGTCGGTTCAAACCCGGCACCAGCTGCAGCGTGGCTGGATCGGACACCGGCGACAGGCGTGCCACATCGCACCAGTCCAGCCACGTCAACATTCGCATCTGGAAGGTGCACATCCAGCACTCGTCGTCATATAAGATCCTGTGTTTTTCTGGCTCGACCATGTGCGGCATGGCATCCTACCTCTCCCGCCCGGCAACTCAAGCCTCCACCGGCCCAATGAATCGCGTCCTCAATCAACTCACCAACCTATTCCCGCTCTGGGTCACTCTGTGCGGCGTGTTGGCGTTGTTTCAACCGGAGTGGTTCACGTGGTTCAAGGGGCCGCTAATCGTGTGGGGACTGGCGGTGATCATGCTAGGCATGGGCATTACTTTGTCGCTGGAGGATTTCCGCAAGGTGACCCGCACGCCCAAGCCGGTGGCCCTCGGGGTCTTTGCCCAGTTTTGCATCATGCCGTTCATGGGCTGGGCCATCGCCACGGCGCTGCAGTTGCCCAATGAATTTGCGGTGGGACTGATCCTCGTGTCCTGTTGCCCCGGCGGCACGGCCTCCAATGTGGTGGTGTACATCGCCCGAGCGCACGTTGCGTTGTCCGTGTTGATGACCATGTGCAGCACCTTCGCCGCCATCGTGCTCACGCCGGTGCTCACCCAGTGGCTGGCCGGCAAATATGTCCCGGTGGACGCGATGGCTCTGTTCAAGAGCACCGTGCAGATTGTGCTGCTGCCCATTCTCATCGGCATGGCGCTCAACCACTACGCCCCTCGTGCGGTCGAACGCGTGAAACCGGTCGCCCCCTTAGTCGCGGTGATCGCCATCGTCCTGATCGTGGCGAGCATTCTAGGCCAGCGCTCAGCGGAAATCCGCGAGGTCGGCGAGATCCTCCTCATGGCCGTCACGCTCATGCACACCGGCGCCTTCGCTCTGGGATACGGGATCCCGCGCGTGTTCGGATTTGAGGAACGCATCCGGCGCACCATGGCCATTGAGGTGGGCATGCAAAACAGCGGTCTAGGTAGCGCGCTGGCCGTGAAACATTTCACGCCCTCCACTGCCACCCCTTGCGCCATCTCGGCGATCATGCACTGTATCCTCGGAAGTTTCCTAGCGGCCCTGTGGCGGCGGGATGCGGAAAAACTGGCAATCGAGACGGAGACCGCTACGCTGGAGCCCAACCATGAGTGACGCATCCTGCAGCCTGTCCGAACGCGAATGTAAACCCTGCCAAGGCGGTGTGCCGCCTCTGGTCGGCGAGGAACTCAACGCACTGCACGCGCAGCTGGGCAATGATTGGGAGGTGATTGAGGGGCATCATCTGGAGAAGGAATACACGTTCAATAATTTCGCGGAAGCTCTGGCGTTCACCAACAAAGTCGGCGCACTGGCCGAGGAGATATTCCATCACCCGGATATCTACCTCGCATGGGGCAAAGTGAAGATCACCATTTGGACGCACAAGATCGATGGCCTGAACGAGGCCGATTTCATCTTCGCCGCCAAGGCCGACGCGCTGATCTAACGGGAGAGACGAGTTCCTCCTCGTCCCATTTCATCCCAAATCTCGGGCAAGGTGAAACTTGCCCCTCCCCGCAGCCTGCGGCACACTCGCCGCTCGCTCCAAATTTCATAGCATGAAACAGTATCAAAATTTCATTAACGGCGAATGGGTGCCCGCCGCGTCCAACGACACCTTCACCAACCACAATCCGGCCGATACCCGCGAGGCCGTAGCCGAATACGCCAAGGGCGGCACGGCCGATGCTCAAGCGGCCGTCGAAGCCGCGCAGGCAGCGTTCCCCGGCTGGCGCGACACTACGCCCCCGGCACGCGGCAAGATTCTCTCGGCCGTAGCCAACATCCTCGCCAGCCGTCAAGGTGAGCTCGCCGAGTTGTTGTGCCGTGAGGAAGGTAAAACCAAGATCGAGGCCGGCATGGAAGTAGGCCGCACTGTCGATATTTTCCGGTTCATGGCCGGGCTCTCCTACACCATCGGCGGGCAGGTCGTGCCTCATGATCTACCGAATAACATGCTCTACACCAAGCGCGAGCCGCTCGGCGTGGTGGCGTTGATCACCCCGTGGAATTTCCCCATCGCCCTTCCGGCATGGAAACTGGCCCCCGCCTTGGTGAGCGGCAACACCGTGATCCTTAAGCCCGCCTCACTCGCCCCGGCGATGACCATGGAAATTGCCAAGGCCTTCGACGAAGCAGGTCTACCTAAGGGCGTACTCAATGTTGTGGTCGGCAGCGGTAAAGAGGTCGGCGACGAACTGGCCACCAATGCCGCCGTGCAAGCCTTGTCCTTCACCGGCTCGCACTCGGTCGGCAGCGGCATTTACCAACAACTCGCCCCGCGCATGGCCCGCGCGCAAATGGAGATGGGGGGCAAGAACCCCACCATCGTGTTGGCCGATGCCGATCTCGATCATGCCGCCAAGCTCGTGGCCATGGCCGGTTACATGATGACCGGTCAGGTGTGCACCGCCACCAGCCGCGCGATTGTTGAGGAAAGTGTAGCCGATGAATTTACCGAAAAACTGATCGCGGAAGCCCAAGCCCGCAAGGTGGGCAACGGCCTGCATGACGGCGTGACCATGGGGCCGGCCGTGTGCGCCTCCGAACTCGAGAGCACTCTGGACTACCTGCAAATCGCCAAGGACGAAGGCGCCGAGGTGTTATGGGGCGGCGAACGCCTCACCGACGGCGATCTGGAGCACGGTCATTTCATCAGCCCCGCGGTAATCGGCAATGTGAAGAACGACATGCGTATCGCGCAGGAGGAAGTCTTTGGCCCCGCCATCAGTGTGGTGAAAGCCGGAGATTTCGATGAAGCCGTCGCGTTGGCCAACGATATCGAGTTTGGCCTCAGCGCATCGATCGTCACCCGCGACATCAATAAGGCCATGCGTTACACCGACCGTATTGAGGCCGGTGTCGTGAAGATCAACCAGATCTCCACCGGCCTCGCCCTGCAGGTGCCTTTCGGCGGCGTGAAACATTCCAGCACCAACAGCTTCAAGGAGCAGGGCCAATCCGCCATCGACTTCTACACTCGCGTGAAGTCCGTGTACCTCGATTACTCCGCCTAACGTGAAACTCTGTCGTTTCAAAACCGCTGAAGGCGCCGTACGCATCGGCCGACTGCAGGATGACGAAACCGTGGCCGACCTCACGGCCGCGGGATTCGAGTCGTTGACCGCTTTACTAGAAGACGCCGAAGCTCTCTCGCAAGCCGAAGCCGCTGAGGCGCCCTCCGTGCCACTGGCCGAAGTTTCCCTACTCACGCCGGTGGAACGCCAGGAAGTCTGGGCGGCGGGCGTCACCTATCTGCGCAGCAAAAAGGCGCGCATGGAAGAGAGCGACTTCAGCGCCAACGCCTACGATCAGGTGTACGATGCGCCGCGCCCGGAAATCTTTTTCAAATCACTCCCCGAAAAAGTCGTGCATCCCTCCGACGCCGTGGGCATCCGTGCGGACGCCACTTGGAATGTGCCCGAGCCGGAGCTGACGTTAGTGGTCAATTCCCGCAAGGAACTAGTGGGCGTGTCTATCGGCAACGACATGAGCTCGCGCGATATTGAAGGCGAAAATCTCCTCTACCTGCCGCAAGCTAAGATGTACGAGCGCGCCTGCGCCATCGGCCCCTGCATTGTCACCGGCGCCGACGAGACCACCATCCGCCAATGGACCATCGGCGTAGAAATCATCCGCAACGGCGATACCGTGTTCAGCGGCGATACCAGCATCAACAACATCAAGCGTACCTTCGATGAACTGCTCGATTACCTCGGCCGCTCCCAGAGTTTCCCCCATGGAGCCATGCTGCTCACCGGCACGGGCGTGGTGCCGGGTGATGAGTTCACCCTCGCCGCCGAGGACCGCATCCGTATCACCATCTCAGGCATTGGCACCTTAGAAAACCCCGTAGCCATAGTCTAGTGTAACCCATTTTTGCCCTTGTACGTCTGCATCCTCCCGCGCAGGATCTGCGCCCCCTTAACTGATTAACCAAAAAACACAGAAACTAGTATCATGAAAAAACTCATTATGATCGCCGCGGCCGCTATGCTGGCCCTGAATGTTGCGGCTGAAGACAAAAAAGAAGCACCTAAGAAAGGTGGACGCCAAGGCCTTATGAAGGAGCTGGGGCTGTCAAAAGAACAGACGGCTAAAATGCGCGAGCTAAATAAAAAATTCGCCGATAAGGTAAAGGGTCTGTCTCAAGAAGAGCGGAAAGCCAAGATGAAGGACATCCAAAAAGAACGCCAGGCAGCCGTTGCTGAGATTCTAAACGAAGAACAGCAAGCCAAGCTCAAGGAACTGATGGCAAAGCGTCGCGGCGCCGGCAAAGGCAAAAAGAAGCCTGAATAGGACGAACGTCTACTAGGCAAATCATTCAGGGCGGCCTTTATTGGCCGCCTTTTTCTATTTCAACTTGCGCAAGTCGGCATTCATGCGCAGGATTCTCTTCCACAAACAACCCGTTAACCATCTATCATTTGTTTTATGAAAAAATTCATCACACTCGTAGCAGCAGCCTTAATGGCTATGAATGTTTGCGCTGAGGATAAACCGAAAAAAGGTAAGGAAGCCAAGATCAATCCAGCCTACAAGCAACTGCTTGCCGATCTTAAATTAACTGATGAACAAAAGCCTAAATTTCAAGCAATCCAGAAGGAGCAGTCTGCATTCAGGGCGGAACAAAAGAACCGATCTGCCGAAGAGAAAAAGACTGCCGGCCAGCTTTTCTCCAAGGCGCGCACTACGAAAATCAAGGAACTCTTTAACCAAGACCAACTCAAGGTCTGGTGGAAATATCAAGCCGAGCAACGTGCAGCGAGGCAGAAAAAATCTCAGTAGAAATAGTTTTATTTTTCTGATTATCAATCAGGCGGCCTTTAAGCAGGCCGCCTTTTTCATGACTAACCAGCTAACCTAACTCCAAGAAAATACGCTTATCTAATTTGATTTCCCCTCTATTGAGTGGAATATTATTTTGCCGGCATGGACAGGGCCCCCTTTCCGGCATGTTACTAGACACAGACACCAAACCGTTTATCGGCCGTTGCGTCTAAAACAGCTGATGATCGGTGACGGCGGAACTGAGCTGTAAGGGAGCAAAGCCTCAGGTGGCTCTTCCTTGTTGAGAGTTTTCACCTCTCTTATAACTGCTACAAGCATCTCGCAGCTTGGTTCCGCCGCTTTCAATTTGCCGCAGCCCTCCGGAGGGGGTTGGCTTGACAGGCCGAACGGCGCCCGCCTCTCCGATTTCTTTTTTCTAAAATTCTTTAAAACCAACGATCTATTGGGGACTGGCTGGCGTCCAGAGTGTCTCAGTGGCGGAGGGTTTCTCGGTGCGGCGGGCGCGGAGTTGGATGTAGGGGGCGAGGTGGTGGCCGCGGTATTCGAAGCTGCCGGGGGTGGCAGACGGATCGCCAAATTTGGGTTCGGTGACGGCCTCGATGGTGAAGCCGGCTTCGCACAGACCGCCGAGGAGATCGCCCCAGCGGTGGAGGAATTCCATGGTGCCCTGTTCGCGATGAGGGCCGGGGCGCTTGGCGGGCGAGAGGGGGCCTTCGTGATAGTAAGGGGTGTCGATCACGAACCCAGCCGGGGTGGGGGCGAGATCGATCTGTAGGTTGGTGGGTTGTTTGTGGCGGCTGATGTAGACACCGCCTGGCTGCATCACCCGGGCGAGCTCGCGGTAGGCGAGGCGAATGTCCGGCACGTAACAGGTGCTCACCGGTTGCATGACCGCTTCGTACTCGGCCTCAGCGAGCATGGAGAGATCGTCGATGGAGGTCTCGACGGTTTCGACCTGTAACCCGCGGGCCTCGGCCAGTTCGCGGTCCAGTCGCAGCATTTCGGGGCTGATATCCACGACGGTCACGCGCGCGCCCGCGTTGGCGAGCATGGGGCCGTGCCGACCGCCACCGGCGCCAAGGCAAAGAATGCGTTTATCGGTGATGTCGCCCCCGAGCCAGCCGAGCGGATCCAGGATCTCCAGTGGCCGATCCATTTCGTCATCCATGGCCGCGCGTGTAAAGCGTTTGCCATCCTGCACGCGCGCATCCCACGCCGCGCGATTGTGATCGTGGATGGGGTTCAAGGGCGTTCTATTTTTGCTTCCGACCGAAGAGCGGGAAGTTCTCTGAGGGGGTGTGAGCCTCACGGAAGAGGGGAGCGATACGTTTGACGATGTCCGGATGTTGGTCGGCGATGTTCTTGGTTTCTCCGATATCGGTCTTGAGGTTGTAGAGAGCGATGGGGGCATCGGGGTTGTCGCGCACTTTGAAGCGAAGCGCTTTCCAGTCACCCATGCGGATGGCCTGGGTGTTGCCATAGGAATGAAATTCCCAATAGAGATAGCGGTGTGCGCGTTGCTTGTCGGCGCCGGTCAGGGTGGGCACGTAGGATATTCCGTCGGTGTGCTTCGGGGTATCGATGCCGGCCAGTTCGCACAGGGTGGGCATAAGATCCCAGTGTGCGCATTGATGATCGCTCACGCTGCCGGCCTTGATCTTGCCGGGCCACTGGGCGATGAGCGGCACACGGATACCGCCTTCGTAGAGGTCCCGCTTGTGGCCGCGCAGCGGGCCGTTGCTGTCGAAAAAGGCGGGCTTATGGCCGCCCTCATAGTGAGGGCCGTTGTCGCTGGTGAATAGCACGAGGGTGTTGTCGGCGATCTTCAGTTCATTAAGCAGGTCCAGTAGCTCGCCGATGCCACGGTCCATGCGAGTCATCATGCCGGCGAAGGCGGCGACAGGATTTGTCACGCGCGTGCCGTGGCTGTACTTACCGATGAGATCCTCGAACTGCGGGAATTTTTTTCGAAACGGCGCCACATCCTCCTCGGGACATTGCATGGCGGCGTGCGGAATCGTGATAGGCAGGTAAGCGAAGAAGGGACTCTCGGCGTTGTCGCGGATGAACTTGAGGGAATGCTCATGGATAAGATCGTGCGAGTAGGTCTCGCCATCAAGCATCACCTTCTTGTCGTTGTGCCAAAGGTGCTTCGGATAAAAGGTGTGCGCCTGCCGTTGGCAATTGTAGCCGTAAAACTCATCCCAGCCTTGATTTACCGGATCGCCGCTGGAACCGGGCGCGCCGAGGCCCCATTTGCCAAACATCCCGGTCGTGTATCCGGCTTCCTTCAACAGCTTGGGGATGGTGATGAGATCGGCGGGAATCGGCGCCTGCCCTTCGGGCTGCACCTCGCGATTGCCACGCACGAAGGCGTGCCCGGTGTGCACGCCATTCAACAGGCTGCAACGCGTGGGGGCACACACGGTACTGCCGGCGTAGTGCTGGGTAAACTTCATGCCGGCGGCGGCCATGCGATCGATGTTCGGGGTCTTGAACAGTTTTTGCCCGTAGCAGCCGAAGTCGCCGTAGCCGGCGTCATCAACCATGATGAAAATGAAGTTGGGCTTCTGTTTCGCCTCAAGCGTTAGCCCGAGGCAAATCATCGCAAAGATGAGGATGAGCTTTTTCATAGGGTAAATTGATCGGCCGCGAGCTTTCGCGTGATGCGGTTCGGAGGCAAGTTCAATCCTTCTTGTCCTCTTCCTGCTTCTTTTTCTCCGCCTCACGTTTGGCTTTTTCGTCGGCCTTTTGTTTGTCGCGTAGGGGATTGCCTGGGCGGGTAGGTTTGTTGAGGCGGAACTGTTGCTCGCGGATGCGGCGGGGGTAATAGTTGTTTTCGATGTCCACATCGGCGGTTTCGCGATGAGGATCCAGCTCCAGCTTGGCGATCTTCTTCTCAGTGATCAACAGCTTGGAAACTTCCTCGGGGTTGCGTCGCCAAATTTGTGCAGGAAGCCGGTATTCCTGAGTGCTGTCATCCTCGAAGGTGGCCTTGAGCACCACTGGCATCACGAGACCGCCGTGGTTCTTGAGGTCCACCTTATAAAAATTTCGCTTCTCCTTGAGCAACGCCTTCTCTTCGTCGCTTAGGCCTTTCAGCATTTTGTCGTAGGACTCGCGGTCTTTGTCGGTGATGTCCAGCTCGTCGTATTCGTTATAAAAATCCTTCAGCTCCGGAAATGCATCCACACGCTTGGGCAGGGGTTTGTTGCGTTTCTGGAACAACCGCTCGGGTTCGTCATCGCGTCTGTTTTTTCGGGCGGTCTTTTCCTTGTAGGGATCGCGAGTATCGACGGCGTATCGATGGATGGTTTCAATGGAAATATCCGTGTGATCGGTGCTGTAAAACCAGCCGCGCCAAAACCAATCAAGATCCTGCCCGCTGGCATCTTCCATGGTCCGGTAAAAATCCGCAGGTGTCGGCCGCTTAAAGGCCCAGCGACGGGCGTATTGTTTGAAGGCATAATCGAATTGCTCTCGGCCGAGCACACTCTCACGCAGAATATTGAGCGCGAGCGTGGGTTTGGTGTAGGCGTTGTAGCCGGTGCTTTGCAGGGAATCAGCGCCGGTCATGATCGGCATTTTGTTTTCCTGCTTTAGATAATTCATCAGCCCACCAATGCGCTGGGGCATCATGCGCGAGGGATAATCCTCCTCCCATTCCTGTTCGGTGAGGAATTGCATGAACGAATCGAGGCCCTCATCCATCCACATCCACTGGCGCTCATCGGAATTAACGATCATGGGGAACCAGTTGTGGCCCACCTCGTGAATGATGACGCTGATGAGCCCATACTTCGTGCTCTTAGAATAGGTGCCGTCCTTTTCCGGGCGCGGTCGTTGCCAACAAATCATCGGGTACTCCATGCCGCCGATCGGGGCATTCACCGAGATCGCCACGGGATACGGATAGTCAAATGTGTGCCGCGAAAAAACTTCCACCGTGTGCGCAACCGCATGCGTACTGTACCTGCTCCAGAGCGGTTCACCTTCCTTCGGCCAATAGCTCATGCACATGATCTTTTTCCCGTTGAGATCCATGCCCATGGCGTCCCATAAAAATTTGCGCGAGCTGCACCACGCAAAATCCCGCACGTTATCCGCCCTGTAAATCCACGTCTTTTTGCCCTTCGCCTTTTCCTTCTCGTTGGCCTTAGCCTCATCGAGCGTCACGATAAACACTGGCTTCTTCGCATCACGCGCCTTCGCCAGGCGGTCACGTTGCGTCTTGGTAAGCACGGCCTCGGGATTCTGTAGTTCGCCCGTGGACGCCACAATGTGATCAGCCGGCACCGTGATGCGCACCAGGTAATCGCCAAACTCCAACGCAAACTCGCCTGTGCCGAGAAACTGTTTGTTCTGCCAGCCGGTGACGTCCGTGTACGCGCACA
>MPLT02112545.1_pt1 | contig 25356 bp, 17 predicted proteins | sample 1617391 | NCBI WGS metagenome assembly MPLT02 (sample SAMN05944800, study PRJNA350692) | marine metagenome | biome: marine; feature: ODZ; material: water; isolation source: 70 m water sample filtered on 0.2 um supor filter | place: Pacific Ocean | collected 2012-04-08 | depth 70m m
CACCATGTTCACGAATGAACTGCGCGCCGTGCTCGCCAATGGCGGTGGTGTAGTAAAAGTCCTTAGGAAACTCCGTGATCGGCGCGTTATCCAGAGTCAGGGTCTGTGGTGTGTAGAAACTGCCGGCGCCAGCAATAGTCCCAAAAAAGCGATCAAACCCGCGCTGCCGAGGCCAGTTGTGCTTGGAACCGGTGACTAGTTTATTTTTATCCTCCGTGAGATGCCATTTACCGGACATGAACGTCGCATATCCAGCCTGCTTCAATACCTCAGCGATAGTCACACAATTGCGGTTGATGTGACCCTGATAACCACGCAACGGGCTCGGCCGGGTCATGGCACCCATACCCGCTTGATGCGCATACAGACCGGTCATCAACGACGCCCGCGTGGGGCAACAGCGGGCGGTATTGTAAAACTGCGTGTACCGCAGGCCATCCTCCGCCAACTGATCAAGATTGGGCGTCTGAATCTCGCCGCCGTAACAACCGATATCAGAAAAACCCATGTCATCGGCCATGATCAAAATAATGTTGGGCCGCAACGCCTTGTCGCCGGCCATCGCTAGGGAAGTCCAACACAAGAAAACGGTGAAGAAGCGCGTCATCCGGTTATTGAACCACTCCGATCGGGCGGACGCAACGTCCTTCCCAGGAAGCGGCAATTTACATTGACCCCTCTTGAGACGCGGGACATCCTCCAAGCACCACATGAAACATCCATACGCATTCACATTGCTTTTGGGCATCGGCCTGCTGTTTGGCGCGGGCTGCCAATCCAATAAGGAAACCCTGCTCATGGGCGACTTTTTCACCGGCAACCTGGTGAGCTATAAGAACGGCAAAATGGACATCATCGCCTCGGGATTCCGCGGCGCCGACGCCATCGAGCAGGACGGCGACATGCTCTACGTCTCCAGCTGGCCGCTCGGTAAGGTGTGGTCCTACAACCTAGCCACCCAGGAAAAGAAAGAACTGAAGGGCGATTTCACCACGGCGGCAGATTTCTACCTCGACCGAGCCGGCAAGCAGCTCGTGGTGCCGGACATGCTCGAGAGCAAAATCCATTTCCTCAAACTCAACGACGACGGCACCGCTACCATGTCCAAGACACTCGATGCCCCGTCCAAGCCCGAGAGCGTGTGCCGCGGATTTGACGGCAAACTATACGTCACCATGATCAACGGCGACGACCATGGTGATGGCGGTATCAACGTGATCGACGGCGACGAGGTGAAGGGATTTTGCCGCGGTATGAACTCGCCCAAGGGAATTGCCTTTGTAGGCGGTTATCTTGTGACTGCCGACGAAACCACCATGTGGAAAGTGGACGCCGAAGGCAACGCCACCAAGATTGCTGAGGTAGCGGATTTCCCGCCGTCCATTGAATTTCTCAATGACGTGGCTGCCAGCAAGGACGGCAACAGTGTGTATGTCACCGACATGAGCAAGCCCAGCTGGATGTTCAACCCCGACGGCGAACGCCAGCTCTGGCCGCTGGACAGTGATCAGGCCGTGGCGCCCAAAACCGGTTGCGTCTATAAGGTCACCCTCGACGGCCAAGTCACTCTGGCAGTACCGCCGGGTGATGACCGCATGCCCGGACCGAACGGTGTGTCCGTGGCGCCCTAATTGATTGTGCCCGCCCCTCTCCGCATTGCTGTTCTCGGCATTGACCATCCGCATGGGATGGGTTGGCGGGAATCGCTGCGGCAGGTGTTGGATGCGGTGAAAATCACCGCCTTGGTGCCGGCTTTTGACAACGGCACCACCAGCCTCGAACAACGCTATACGGACCTTCCGCGGTTTGAGACCGTGGAGGCGTTGCTTCGCGACGGCGGGGATCTTTTCGATGGCGCTCTTGTTTGCCTCCCCAATAACACCGGCCCGGAAGCCGTTATTCAACTGGCTCAGGCCGGCAAACATGTCCTTCTGGAAAAACCCGGCGCAGCCAATGCCGCCGACGCCCAGCGCATGGCGGAGGCCGTGCGTACGGCCGGCGTGGCGTTTCAAGCCGGCTACATGTGGCGCTACGAGGAAGGCGCCAACCGACTGCGCGACATGATGGCCGACGGCAGCTTCGGCAAGTTGATCAGCCTAGAAATGACATGGACCACAAGCAACGTGTTCCGGCGCGACCCCAGTCATTACCTGTTTGATCCCAAAGTCAGCGGCCCGGTGGGATTTTTCAACTGGCTCGGCTGCCATCATCTGGATTTGTTGAGCTATGTCACGAGTCAAACGGTCACCGGCGTCACCGCGCGCGTGGGGAATTTTGGCGGCACTCCAATCGATATGGAAGATGGCGGCAGCGCGATTCTGGATCTATCGGGCGGCGGATTGGCGACCTTCACCGGAGGCTACTGGCATCCGCGCTGGTTGAACGACATCCAATGGAACCTGCGTGGCACTCAGCGCTGGGTGCATTGGGATCCTAGCCGGACCGGCACCGGCGGCGTATTGGAAATCCACGGACCCCAACCGCAATTCATGGCCATGGAGGAAACTTTCGAGCTACCTCCGGACGACACTCCCGGCTACGGCGGCAAGGCGATGATTGCCCTGTTGCACGACTGGGTGCGCAGCGCGCACGAAGGCGGAGATTGCCGCAACACGCCCGAGAGCATGGTCGCCGTGCTGGAAACCATCGACCGGATTTATGAATCCTCCCGCTCCGGACGGCGCGTGGAAGCGTAGCTAGTTGACCGGCTTCCTCAAAGACGCGCGTATCACATCGTGATGGCGGGCCATGTAATAAAAGCTCTGCTTGCTGCTGCGTTGCCCGAGGCAGAACTGAAACTCAATCCGATACCCGCCGCGCGGCCAATTGGGCCCCTGTAATTCCAGCGCGTTGATCACGGTGGAAATGGTTTCACCCGGCTTCAACACCACCGGTTGTGTGGGACGCAACAGCCCCACTGAACCCGGCGCGGTGTAGGCTTGGCCCTGACAGAGAATCACGAGGCTCTCCTTCCAAAGCACGCGTTTGCCTTCACGCCGCAGGGCATCCACGGTCAACGGCTGATCGGTGGGATTGGACACTGTGATCTTGTATTCGCCGTCGCCGTCTGGATTGGTCCACTTGATCGCCTTCTTGGGCTCCACTTTGGCCGCGTGAAATATCGCATTACTGTTCACCAACAAGGCCGGACGACCGGTGGTCGTGCAGAAATGTTTGCCCCCCGCCTTCGCACCCTTCGGCCATGCCCGATCCTTTTGCTTGGCCCAGGGTGAAAGCGTCTTACCGTTTTCCTGTCGCCAACCCAACGGTAATTCACACGCCAACTGGATAGTCGCCAGCTTCTTTGCGTCCGCCAACTCCAATCCTTCGACACGGTTCCCGCCGCGCACATTACTCAAAGCCACCACGACCTTGCCTTCTGGAAAATTCGGCTTGGCCTGTTGACGCGCCGAATGATTCGCCTTCAGCACGGTGCCGGGTTTTAGTGAACCGCGCAGTACCTGATCAACCTTGAAAGTGAGCGTGTGATTATAAATCGGCGGAAAAGATCGGGCGGTGGGCCCCTGTTTAATGTCCGTAATGGTGGCGGTGAGAACGATTTGTTTTTCGCCCCACTTAATAGGCTCCGGCTTAGCAGGTTGACCGACAGGCCCACGACCGGGCAAACGAATTGGACCCCGACCTGGTATAGGACGAGCCTGAACAGCCGGCTTAACAGCGGGTGTTTTTGGCTCATCGGCTTGAACTGGCCCGAGCATCAAAGTCAGGTAGAGAATAAGTGCAGAAGGAATCGAGAATCGCATGTCAGTGATCATAATTGATCAGACGACAACAAAAAGGCAACCCTCCAGATAATGAATTTGACTACTAGTTTTTTGAGTTATGAAAAGCCTTTGCGTAAATCGATCACCCCCCTATCCTCCGCGCCGATGAAAGCCCTGTTGCTTGAGGAATATAAAAAGCTGACTGTGACGGATATGCCAGACCCGGAGTTTGGCGACCATGAAGTGCTTGTACAAATCAAGGCCTGCGGCATATGTGGTAGCGATATTCACGGCTTTGATGGTTCCAGCGGACGTCGTATTCCTCCGTTGATCATGGGGCACGAAGCCAGTGGTGTAGTGGCCAAAATCGGCAGTTTGGTTACAAACGTGAGGGAAGGCGATCGAGTCACCTTTGATTCCATGGTTTCCTGCGGCAAATGCTATTTTTGCCGAAGCGGCCAGCAAAACCTCTGCGAAGATCGGCGTGTCCTAGGCGTTTCCTGCAACGAGTACCGACAACACGGATGTTTTGCAGAATATTCAGTGGTGCCGGAACATATTATTTACCCAATACCGGACAACCTGTCTTTTGAGCATGCGGCCATGATCGAACCAGTATCTGTGGCTGTGCACGCGGTTAACCGTACTCCAGTAACTCTTGGTGATAGCGCTGTAGTCGTGGGTGCCGGGATGATAGGTCTGCTTATTATTCAAGCACTCAAGGCTGCAGGCTGCACAAAGGTGATTGCCGTAGATCTCGCCGATGAAAAACTCAAGCTTGCCCAGGAACTCGGCGCCGATCTGGGCATCAACCCCAAGAACACCGACGCCGTGAAGGCCATTCAGGACGCTACCGGCGGACATGGGGCGGATATCGCCATGGAAGTGGTCGGTGCCACGGCCACCGTCAAGACCGCCATCGAAGGCACCCGCAAGGGTGGATCGGTCACGCTAGTCGGCAACCTCGCGCCGGAAGTGGATTTCCCGCTGCAATCGGTGGTCACGCGTGAGCTGACCGTCTACGGCACCTGCGGTTCCAACGGCGAATACCCCGAGTGCATTGATCTCCTGTCGCGTGGCGTGATTCAAGTGGAGCCGCTGATCAGCGCCAAAGCCACCCTCGAGGAGGGTGCCAACTGGTTCGACCGCCTCTACGCTGCCGAAGCCGGCTTGATGAAGGTGATCCTCCAGCCGGATGAATAACCGAGTTTAATCGATAAATCAAAAAAGCGCCGGACATTGTCCGGCGCTTTTGTTTTAGATGATTAAGTTCTCTAGATAATCTGACTAATCGGCTCGGCGCCTTCCACACCTACCAACCGCTGATCGAGGCCGCGATAGAAGTAACTGAGCTGGTTGGGATCAAAGCCCAGTTGGGTAAGTATAGTAGCGTGCAGATTCTTCACATGGAACCGGTTTTCCACGGCCTTACTGCCGATCTCGTCGGTTTGGCCAACGCTCACACCCCCCTTAATACCACCACCGGCCATCCACATCGTAAACCCGTAGCTGTTATGATCACGCCCTGTGCCTTTTGCGTACTCAGCAGTGGGTTGGCGGCCAAATTCACCACCCCAAACGATCAGAGTTTCGTCGAGCAGGCCACGTTGTTCGAGATCCTGTAAAAGCCCCGCGATGGGCTTATCGGTGTTGCCAGCATGGTAGCTATGGTTTTTTACTAGATCACCATGGGCATCCCAGTTGGCGTCGTTATGGTTGCCTCCACTGTATATTTGTATAAAGCGCACTCCGCGTTCTACGAGCCGGCGGGCAAGTAGACATTTCTTACCGAAATCATCCGTGCGCTGTTCGCCAATGCCGTACAAGGCCTTTACGTGTTCCTTTTCCTGATTGAAATCGACCGCTTCCGGCGCGCTCATTTGCATCTTGTAGGCGAGCTCATAGCTGGCGATGCGAGCGGATAAATTTGAGTTATCCGTGCGATCACTGAGGTGACGACCGTTATACTTGTTCAACGCATCGAGCATGGTTCGTTGCTCGTCACGGCTCATGCCACGGGAATTTTTGAGATCCAAAATCGGCGTACCACTCGCGTTGACAGTGACACCCTGAAACGCCGCGGGCATGTAGCCGCTAGTCCAGTTCTTAGCACCGCTGATTGGGCCGCCGGTGGGGTCGAGCATCACAACATAGCCGGGCAGGTTTTCGTTTTCCGAGCCCAACCCATAGTTGACCCACGAACCCAGTGAGGGTTTGCCGCTGAGCACGTGGCCAGAATTCATCATCAACATCGCCGAGCCATGGATCGGCGAATCCGCAGTCATCGAGTGCAGATAAGCGATCTTGTCGGATTGCTGCCCGAGATGCGGGAAGAGATCGGAGACGTGTTTACCGCATTGACCGTATTGTTTGAACTGCCATTTGGGACCAACCACACGGCCACCGTTTTTCTTACCGCCACGCCCAAAGGTTTTCACCTCAATGGTCTTGCCGTCTAGAGGATACATTTTGGGCTTGTAGTCAAAGGTATCCACTTGGCTCGGTCCACCGTACATGAACAGAAAGATCACGTGCTTGGCCTTGCCCGGTAACGGCGGGTTCTTGGGTTTGAGCGGATTATCCCACGGCGTCTGGCCGTCGGCCGCATGCGCCTGATTCGCTAGGAAACCGTCCTGCGCCATCATGCCGGTGAGAGCGAGTGAAGTGAAGCCGCCACCCACCTGATGCAAAAATTCACGCCGCGAGGTTTGCCCGCAGAACGTGTTCATCGGTTTTTCGTTATTCGCCATAATAGTTTTCTTTTTTCACCACAGAGGCACATAGGACACAGAGGGTATTCTCCCTAATCTCAGTGATCCCTGTGTCTCTGAGTTTAATTAAAATTAATCCAAATACACAAATTCGTTTAGGTTTAGTACCAGCAGGCAGAATCGTTGGAGGGCCTGATTGGCATCCATGCCGCTCTGCTGGAAAGTGTTGATGAGCTTCACCCCATCGGAAATATCCGTATCGGTCGCCGGTCGACTGGTAGCCAACTCAATGGCGCGGCTGACTTGATCAGAGATTTTCTGCGAATCCTCCTGCAATCGGTTGGCCAGTATCTCGGCGGAGTCGTTGAGGAATTTACTGTTGAGCATGGTCAATGTTTGCGTCGGCACGGTGGTGACGAAGCGCACATCGCAAGTGTTATCCGTATCCGCCCAATCAAAAGAAGCTAGGAACGGCTCATGCAGGGAGCGTTTTACAAAGATATACACGCTGCGCCGGACGGCGTCTTCCTTGGAACTGCGCCCCCAGGCCGCGCCAGGGCGCGAGGCCGTGCGGGCCACCTCAGCCGGAATCTCCGTGTAAATGCTGGGGCCGGCCATTTTGAGATTGAGTTGACCGGTAAGGTTTAGGATGGAATCCCGAATCTCCTCAGCGGCCAGGCGCCGCATGTCGAACCGCCACATTAGGTCGTTATTTGGATCAGCCTTCAAGCCAGCAGTCTGGCCGACGGACGACATCTGATAAGTGCGACTCATCATGATGAGCTTATGCATGCGCTTGAGTGTCCAGCCGCCCTCGATCAATTCAGCGGCCAGCCAATTGAGCAGTGCCGGATGCGTCGGCTCGTCGCCGATGAATCCGAAGTTGTTCGAGCTGCGCACGATGCCACGACCAAAGTGATGCTGCCACAGGCGGTTGGCCATCACCTTAGCGGTCATGGGATTTTCCGCACTGGCAATCCACTCGGCGAGCACGCGGCGTTTGCCGGTGGTTTGGTTGCCGTTCCCGTAGCCTTCGGGAATATTCGCTTCAGGGGTGCCGAGAATTTGCGGGAACGCCGGGCTGACTTCTTCGCCCTGCAGCTGGGGATTTCCGCGCGCTAGAACCCAAGTTTTCTGACGACCCCGTTCAGCTACGGCCATAGCGAACTCTTCTTTAACCTCAATTTTCTGTTGCTCAAGCGTAACCAGCTGTTGATTCAACCTGTTATATTCAGCCAGTTTCTTATCACCCAAAATTTCCTTTCCATGGAGTCGAGCCAGTACCGGCACAGGGGTAATGTTATAATCAACGAGCAAACCCGCATCGATGTACTGTCCGCCCGTAGTCTGTTTGCAGTGAATCGCTATCGTGTTACGGCCCGTTTGCAAAACATCAAGCGAGGCTTCGGTAATATCGACATCCACATATCTTCCGACATGGCCAGTAAACTTCCTAATTTGCTTTCCGTTAAGGTAGACTTCCGCATCCTCATCATGATGAATACGTAGGGTTAATTTCCCCGGAATCTCAACCAAGCGGAAATCTTTACGCAACCAAATGTCACTGGTTTTCCATTCCGTCCGAACAATGCTTCCCTTCGTGCCTTTGGCTCCAAATCCCGACCAATCTTTACTCCACTCACGATCGTCGTAAGCAATTTCAAACCAGTTATCCCCGGGCTTTTTAGTGGTGTATTCCCAAATCTGCCCCTTACCGCGGGACGCATCCGGCAACGCATATGGGTTAGTGAGTTTTTTCTGATCCTTATCTTCCGCTCTATCAAGAATAGTCGGGTTGGTCTTAGCGAAGCCATCAAGTAAAGCTTCCTCATAAGTTAGTAACTGCCCCCGAATCCGACTGACGGTTTTCTGTTGTTCGGCCCGCTGCTGTTCCATTTGCGCTTTAGATTTGGGGTCTGTAATCGGCACATGATTGGTACCACCCTTGCCGTGCGGAGAAATGTCGCTGAAGAACGACAGGAAGGTGTAGTAATCCTTTTGCGGGATCGGATCGATTTTGTGATCGTGACAACGCGCGCAACCGACAGTCATGCCAAGGAAAGTTTCACTGGAAGTCCTCAGAATGTCGTCGAGATAATCGTAGCGAGCCAGCGGGCGATCGGCCGGTTCGTCATCCCAAATACCCAACCGATAAAAGCCGGTGGCGGTTATGGAATCGCCGTCCTTATCCAGCAACTCATCGCCGGCCAGTTGTTCCTTAATGAATCGGTCATACGGCTTGTCCTCGTTGAAGGCGCGAATGATGTAGTCGCGGTATTTCCAAATGAGATCCTTCCGGCTGTCGCGCTCGTATCCGTTGGTCTCGGCAAAGCGCACGAGGTCCAGCCAGTGGCGCCCCCATTTCTCGCCGTACTGTGGGCGGGCCAGCAGATTGTCGATTACTTTTTCAAAGGCGTTTGGTGATTTGTCATTCACGAATGCCTGCACCTCTTCCGGTGTGGGCGGCAGGCCAATAAGATCGTAATAGGCGCGGCGTACCAGCTGACGTTTGTCGGCGGGGTGGTTGGGGCTGAGCTTGGCCTGAGCAAGACGAGAAAACACAAAGGCGTCAATGGCATGGGCACTCCAAACCTTGTTGGCCACCTTGGGTACGGCCGGGCGCTTGATGGTTTGGTAGGCCCAGTAGGCGCGAGTCCGATCGTTGACCTGCGTATTGGGCTGCACATGCTCGGCTTCGCCGGCAATCTCGTGTTTGGGATTGAAGGGCGCGCCCATCTTCACCCATTGCGTGAGGATATCGATCTGGTCCTGTGGCAATTTATCCTTGGGCGGCATTTCGTGGTCGCTGTCCTTGTAGGAAATCATCTCCAGCAACAGGCTCTTCTCTGGCTCATTGAGGTTGATGGACGGGCCAATGTCGCCGCCTTCCAGTAGTCCATTGCGGCTGGTTACCCGAAAGTGGCCTTTCAACCGCTTCTCGGCACCGTGACATTTGAAACAGTTTTCCTTAAGAATCCCGAGAACCTTTTGGTCAAAGAATTGCACCTTGGCCGCATCGGAAAGTTCCTGAGCTGAGATCAAACTGATCCCCACCCAAAGACCAGCGATGATCATCATTCTGCGCTTCATTGCTTGTCGTCCCATTGGTTTTTTAGCCTAAACCGTACTGCGTCTTGCGTCTTGCATTCTTTCGGCCATTTTTACTATTAAAGCGACACGCCCGAATCATTTAAAGATTACCAAAACAGCTATGCTCAGCAAGGATATCATAAATAAAAGACGCCGCAAATTATTACAGGCGTTTTCTTTCAATAGCCCAATCTATGAATTGTTCGACTGTATTGAACACGTCTCATTTTTCGCTAAGGACCGTGATGGTGTTTTACTTGCAGCTAATCGATATTTGATCGAGCTATACGAATTCAGGTCCGAAGATGAACTAATTGGCCACACTGATTTCGATTTGTTACCCCGGCGTTTAGCAGAAAAATTTCGGCAGGATGACCTACAAATCATGGAAAGCGGAAAACCCTCTCGGAAAATCGTTGAGTTATTTATGAATCGACAGGGCATCCCCTCTTGGTTTCTCACCTCCAAATATCCGATCCGCTCCACCCAAGGAAAAGTCATCGGCATCATGGGAATCATTCAAGATTATGATGCCCGTAAGGATTTGTTTGCCGAGGAACCTGAACTGCGAACAGCCCTTGCCCATTTGCACGATCACTTCCGTGACAAGGTATCCATCCAAACCCTTGCCAAACACTGTCAGTTATCCCTGCGGCAATTTGAACGCCGTTTTCAGGCAAGGTTCAATCTGACCCCACAACAATATCTCATCAAGTTGCGTATTCAGGAAGCGTGCGAACAGCTCATGCTCCCTTCACAAACCATTGGTGCCATCGCATTGGATTTGGGGTTTTATGACCAAAGCTCGTTTACAGTGCAGTTTAAAAAACAGATGGGCCTCACCCCTCTGCAATACCGGAAACAATACCGATAAGCGGGCGTCTAAAACTAGACGCCCAAGCCCAATAACTTCACACAGACCGGAAGGGGATTTCGACTTTGTGGCCGATCGGCGAGAGCTTGCCGGAACCCAGATCCAGCTTCAGCCAATAGATGCCCTCCCTTCAATGCAATTTTAGATACCGGTGTACACCAGCAATTCCTAGGGAGCGGCCTGCAAAGGCGGGATGAGGAGAGCGGCAAAAAATAGGGGGAATTGGGATTTCGGCTGCATTCGGCAATTTTTCAGACAAAAAAATTCGCCGCCAACGCTTTCAGAGTGCAGACGGGCCACCTGCAAAGTAGAGTGCCCTCGCAAAATGAGCGATCCAACCGCCAACTGGTCCGCATGGCTGGCCGAACACAGCTCCAAGCTGATGCTATTCGCCCGCACCCAAACGCGCAGTGAGGCCGATGCGGAGGATGTTTTGCAGGAGGCCATTGTGGAGGCGGCGCGGAAAAGTCACGGTGTCCCACCGGATTTGCCACTGGTCTACGTCACGCTGCGTCGCCGCGCCGTAGATCTGGCTCGCAGCACGGATCGCCGCACGGCCCGGGAAGAGGCGTCGACCGAGGGTACGGCGATGTGCTGGTTTGATGACCACATTGAGAAACAGGAAACCGCCCGGGCCATTGACCAGGCCATGAAACGGATGTCCGAGAAATTTCGCGAAGTGGTGATCCTAAAAATTTGGAGTGACCTAACCTTCGCCCAGATTGCGGAGACCTTGAACATCCCGCTGAATACAGCCGCATCACGATATCGTTACGGACTGGAAAGCCTGCGACGCGACACGAATTTGAAACTGCGATAACCCATGAAAGACCTGAACCACGAACCGGATTTTGATCCCGCGCTGGAGAACAAGCTGCGCCAGCTCGCGCCAGCTCCGGTGGAGGATCGTCTGCTCGAACGCCTGAACCGAGCCGTGGCCCACGACACGGCCTCGACGCCACCCGCACGTCATTCGGCCCGCAACTGGCGTCTCTGGGTGATGCCCGCCACCGCCGTAGCCGGCATCGCACTCATGGCTTTGCTGGCTCCGCAAACGCCAACACCCGAAGCTGCCGAACCAGTTAATCCTCAGGCCTCCCTGCCGGCTGTGGCGGAGACCGAGGAAGCACCCATCGAGCTCTTTCCCGTCCGCCGCAACAACGAAGTGATGGAAGCCGTTCACGAAGGCATCATCCAAGTGCCCGGCCAAGCGCCCTACCGCAAGGTGCGCGTGCAGGTAATGGACTCCATGGAATGGATCGCGCCCGATGGCGTGACCCGTGTGGAATTCCAGGTGCCGCGAGAGGAACACCTACTGATGCCCATGGAGATCCGCTAACGATTCATTATTTCAAAACCCGAAAACAAATCCTTAATGAAAACCAAACACATCCTAACATTTGCTGCCGTCTTGGCCCTGCCGTTATTGGCGGATGATCCCGATAAGAAACCCGAGCCTAAACAGGAACCCGGCGGCGGAGTTATTAAAATCCGGCCGGCCGCCCAATCCACCTACCTAGGCGTGGCCATGGACACCATCCCGGCCGTGCTGCGTGCCCAGCTGAATTTGCCCGAAGGCATTGGCATTGTCGTGTCCTTCGTGGCCAAAGGTAGCCCAGCCGAGAAGGCCGGTTTGAAAGCCAACGATGTGCTCACGCAAATGGACGATCAATTGATCATCAACGCCGAGCAATTACAGACCCTCATCAAAGGCAAAAAACCCGGCGACGACGTAAGCCTCACCTATTATCGCCAAGGCAAGGAACACACGGCCAAGGCCAAGCTGGCTAAGGGCGCGATGACTGCGCAAGGGACGCGCCGCCCGCAACCGTTACGACTGGAGAACGGCGAATGGAAACCGTTCAACGTGCCTAACGGCCTCGGCCTCATGAAGCAGTTCCCGTTGCAACCGGGCAATCAGGAAGAATTACAAAAGGCATTGGACCAACTCCGTGAGCAATTGGAAAACATGCCGAATATTCAACCCGGACAATTACCCAAGGGCTTCAACTTTCAGTTCGGGTTCCCTGGCGGTCAGGGCTTTCAAATCCCGCCCATGCCTGAGGGCGTTCCCGGAAAGCCCGGTTTTAATGCCAATATCGCTAGTAGCGTGACCATCGCCGACAACACCGGCAGCTATACGCTCAAGACCAACAACGGCAAAAAACTTTTCACTGCCAAGGACAAGAATGGCGATGAATTATTCGACGGCCCAGTGGATAACGAGAAACAGCGCGATGCTCTCGACCGCAACTTGATCAAAAAGCTTGAGCAACTTGAAGGAATGGGGAACGGCAAAGAGGGCATCCAGCTCCGCCAATTCCGATTCAACGGCGGTCGTGCTATCCCTCGCGATTTGGATTTCCGATTCGACCTCAAGCCCGGCAATGGGAAACCGGAACCGCAGCCCAAGAAAAAGCCCGGCAAGAAACGATCTGAGGCTTAGAGGTGCTCTAACTTAACCAGCGGCGGATTCCTCGGAGTCCGCCGCTTTTTTGATTTCAATCCCACCAGAACGCACGTGCAGATCCCGTTGAGGAAACGGAATTTCAATATCGTGCTCGCGGAATTTCTGGTCGATGGCGAAGTTGATATTGCTGATAAACCGGCGCGGACTCTGGGCCATCTCCGAGGTCCACACCGCCAATTCAAAATCCAGCGAGCTTTCGCCAAAGGTCGTGAAGAAGACCGACGGCTCCGGATCTTCCAGCGTTTTTTTATTTTCTGCCGCCACCTCCAGCAGCAACCGTTCCACCAGTGTCGTGTCAGTCCCGTACGCCACGCCGATCGGGATGCGAATGCGCACCTTGGGATCGCCGTGACTCCAATTCGTAACCGTCTGAGAAATGAAATCACCGTTCGGCACAATCATCGTGATGTTGTCATTGGTCACCACCGTGGTACTACGCAAGCTGATTTTCTTTACGCGCCCAGCCACGCCTCCCATTTCAATGCGATCGCCAATGGCAATGGGTTGCTCAGCGAAAATGATGATTCCGCTCACGAAATTGTTGATGATGTTTTGCAGTCCAAAACCGATACCCACACCAACCGCGCCCGCAATAAAGGCCAGCGAACTTAGGTCGATTCCCACAAACTGAAAGGCCATATAAAACCCGATGACCATGAACACGTACCCCAAAATTCGCGCAATGCCGTATTCGAGTGCCTCGGGAAGTTCGGTCTTTTCAAAAATCCGCATCACCACCCGTTCGCGCACGATTTTCTCGAGCACAAACACCAGAATGAACAACACGCCCAAGACCAGCAGGCTTTTCAGGGTGATGCTGTTCTCGCCCAGCTTGAAGAGCGGGTAATTAATCACACTTGAAAAGGTTGTTCCGGATTTTGATTCCGCCTCCACCAGAACGGCCGGCGCAGCCGAGGCGTTTTCATCGGCGGCCGGCAACACCGGCGTCAGCCACAAACAAAGCAGCGCACACACCCGGAGAGCAATTTGGCGATTTGATCCCAAAACCATCCTCGTAATCCTGTCGCTGAACAGCCGTCAACAGAAGCAAAAACTATGCGCCGCCAGATCAACAATCTTCATTGCACTCTTCAATTTCCTCGCTAATCTCTCGCGCCATGAAACGTATGGCCCCCATGCTGGCGCTGATCCTTGCCGGCTGCCACACCACGCCGGTCAATTCGGTCGCCGATTCGCTGGACAAAAAACTGCCCAGTCTCCCCGGCAACACAATCAACCGCCCGTTCTCTGCCTTGATGCCCAAACGCGAGACCGGGGCGGAAGCCTTTCTTAAGGCGCATCCGAAATACAACGGCCGCGGCGTGGTGGTCGCCGTGTTTGATACCGGCGTGGATCCCGGCGCGCCCGGCCTGCAAACCACGCCCGACGGACGTCCCAAAATCGTGGACGTGGTTGACGGCTCCGGCAGCGGTGATATCGACACCTCCACCGTGCGCGAACTCAAGGAAGGTAAACTCACCGGCCTTACCGGCCGGACACTCACGCTTCCTGGGCATTGGAAAAGTCGGGATGGCAAATATCGCCTCGGCCTCGCCGAAGCCTATCGCTTGTTCCCCGCCGATCTCGTGAACCGTCTGAAATCCAAACGCCGTGAACAATGGGACATCACTCAACGCAACCGCCGCACCGAATTGGAACAGACCCTCAAGGACTGGGACAAAGCCAATCCCAAGCCGGACAAAAAAACCTTCACCGAACGCGAAGAACTAGAGGCGCAAGTGGCCGCCCTAAAAAAAATGCAAGGCGCCTACCGAGATCCCGGTCCGCTGTTCGATTGTGTGGTGTTTCACGATGACAAACACTGGCAGGCAGCCGTGGACACCGATGAGGATGGGGATTTTACCGATGAAAAACTCATGACCAATTTCCGCGTGAACCGCGACTACGGAACCTTCGATGGTGAAGCGCAGCTCAACTTCGCCACCAACATATATCGTAAAGGCAATCTCCTATCGCTGGTAGTCGACTGTGGTGCGCACGGCACTCACGTGGCCGGCATTGTGGCGGCGCATTTCCCCGATCAACCGGAACTCAACGGCATCGCGCCCGGCGCGCAGATTGTCTCCGTGAAAATCGGCGACACCCGCCTCGGTTCCAGTTCCACCGGCACCGGCACCATGCGCGGCCTGATTGCCGTCCTTCAAAACAAGTGCGACCTCATTAACATGAGCTACGGCGGCGCCGCACCACGCCCGGATGTAGGTCGTATTTATCAGGAGTACTCTAAGATTGTAAATCGACACGGTGTGATCTTTGTCTCGAGCGCCGGCAACAACGGCCCCGCCCTATCCTCAGTCGGCTCGCCCGGAGGCACCACCAGCGCCCTGCTCGGCATCGGCGCCAGTGTTACGCCCCAGATGATGCTCGATCAGTACGGCATGCGCGAGACCCGACCGGAGATGCAATACACTTGGAGTTCGCGCGGCCCCACACTCGATGGGGATCTAGGCGTGGACCTCACCGCACCTGGCGGCGCAATTGCACCCGTGCCCAACTGGCAACTACGGCGCACCACGCAAATGAACGGCACCTCCATGTCCTCCCCCAGTGCCTGTGGCTCCATCGCCCTGCTTCTTTCCGGATTAAAACAGGAGAAACAAAATCACACGCCGCATCGTGTGCGGCGCGCGTTGGAAAACACCGCCTTGCCGATCGCCGGCCTGACGCCACTCGAACAGGGCCGCGGGATGATCCGAGTGGATAAAGCATACGACTGGCTCAAGAATCATCCCCCCCTGAGCGAAAGCGACCTGCGCTTCGAGGCTCGAGTCTCTTCCCGCAACAACGCTCGGGGAATTTATTTGCGCGAGCCGTTTGAGATCAATCGCTCCCATTCGCTGAGCGTTACGCTCAGCCCGCGTTTCCATCGCGATGCCGAGAAGGCCGAACAGATTGAATTCGAACAACGCCTGCAATTTCAATGCAGTGCCTCGTGGGTGGAACACGCTGGCCAAGTGTTGCTGGCCAACAGCACCCAACGCATCAACGTGAAGGTGGACCCCACTCAGCTTGAAGCCGGCCTGCATCATGCGGAGTTGACCGGCTCCGATCCCGCGCACCCCGAGCGCGGCCCCCTGGTGCGTTTGCCCATCACCGTTATTATCCCCGAACAACCCGATGGCCACTCCTGGAAAACGGATCTCACCCTGAAGAAAGGCGAATCGACCCGACGATTCCTCACTGTCCCGGCCGGAGCCACCTGGGCGGATTTGCATATTAAAACTCGCAGCGCGGCCAACCCCCAGCGATTGGTGCTGCACACCCTGCAGGTGCTGCCCGGCCTATCGTTTCGCAGCGGCGATGAGCGCATGTACCTATCACTCACCGAAGGTCAGGAACGCGTCGAGAGCTTTGCCGTCACCGGCGGCCGAACGTTGGAACTTTGCTTCGCCCAATACTGGTCCAGCCTCGGCGAAGCCGAGCTCGAATTATCCCTGCAATTCCACGGCCTGCGCCCGGGCAACCGCACCTTGTCATTGGATGGCAATGATCTGGTGGAGGATTTCACCGTGACCGCGCCCCTGCGCGACGAGCGTTTGTCTCCCAGCGGCACTCTGAAAACTTGGCGGCGCTACGTGCGTCCTTCCAAATCGGAAATTAATTCACTCGATCCGGTGCGGGATCAGTTGCCCGAGAACCAGCAGATCCACGAAATGATCCTCACTTACACCATCGATCAACCCGCCAATGGCCGCGTAACTCCAATTATTTCAGTGGAAAACAACAGCGGCGCAAACTACTTCCTCGAATCCGGAATCTGGCAGGTGTTTGACAGCGCCAAGCGCCATCTTGCCAGCGGCGGCGGGGGCAAAGCCGTAAGCCTTTCCAAGGCCAAGTACACCCTACGCTATCACATGCGCCATCCCGAGCGATCCGTTTTAGAGCGTTACCAACACAGTCCCCTGATCCTCGACCAGCCACTTTCCAAGAGCGTTTCTCTGGCGTTCCATCAACATGCCGAAGGCGCCCTGCGAGATACCGCCGCTTTCAGTGCCCGTACCTTGAAACAAGGCGATGCCGCCAATATTTTCGTGAGTATCCCGGTCCATTCCCGACTGCCTTCCACCGCCAAACCCGGAGATCTGCTTTGGGGCGAAATCTCCTTGGGCGGCAACATCGATGACTTGAACGGCGCCGGCAAGAAGCCCGGAGGTTACAACGTGACCCTCACCGTTCCCGCGGCCAAAAACACATTCCCCGCGAACAAACCCAAACCCACGCCGGCCAAGAAGAAGGAGACCCCAAAACCCAGCGCCCAGGAAAAATTACAGGAGGAAATCCGCGACCTGAAAATTGCTAAACTGAAAACACTGGCCCCCGACAAAGACAAGGAATCCGAACTGGCCATTCAACTTCACGCTGAGCTCAAGAAGGACCACGCCGATCATCTCCCGCTGCACCTCGCCTGGCTGGCGCACCAACAGAAAGGCGAACCGGCCAAACGCGCCGCCGCCGTGCGCAAGGCCATTGAGGCGGTTCAAAAACAGGTGGACCTCGACGACCTGCAACAACATCTCGGCACACCGCCCGATCCCGAGGCCGAAGATCGTGATGAACAAAAGAAAAAGTGGGACACCCAAAAATCCGCGCTCATCACCGCCCTGCGCGCACGCGCCCAACTCGACCTCGCCGTAGCCGAGGCCGCTGAGGAAAAAGAACGCCCCAAAGCCATCGAAACCTTTGACGCTTCCTGGAAACAGCTCATCCGCTGGAGCCCCGCCGAAGAGGCGGTCAACGCTGAATTGCGCCTGGATCGCGAGAAATTGCACAAACGCTATGGCAATGCACTCAAGCTCGTGAACGCCCAAATCAGCAAAGCGCCCACGACCAAGGAACACTACGAGACCCGCCTGAAATTGCTCGAAAAACTCGGCTGGACCGAGTGGCAGAAGCACCAAAAACAGGATTTATTGGTCCGATTCCCAGCCGAATATCCGCCGTTCTAGACCCGGCCTCGGGGCTTTTTTGGTTTGATTTCCTGTCATAAGCGCCTATTTTCTCGACCCTTTCCCGAGGATTAGCCAACGGAAGGACACGAACCATGCCCATTGCAACACCCCAGCAATACGCCGCGATGCTCGATGCCGCCCAACAGGGCGACTACGCGTACCCGGCTGTAAATGTCACCTCAATCACCACCATCAATGCCGCCCTCAAGGCCTTTTCCGACGCGAAATCCGACGGAATCATCCAGTTCTCCACCGGCGGCGGTCAGTTTGCCTCTGGCCTGAACGTGAAGGACTCCGTGTACGGCTGCATCGTGCTCGCAGAGGCGGCACATCGTCTCGCCGAGAAACACGACATTCTCATCGGCTTGCACACCGACCATTGCCAGCCCGAGGCTGCCGAGGGTTTCCTCAAGCCGCTGATCGCCGAGACCGCCAAGCGCCGTGAGGCCGGCCTGACCAATCTGTTCCAGAGCCACATGCTCGATGCCTCCATTCTGCCCTTGGAGGAAAACATGGCCATCTCGAAGGAATACCTCGAGTTGTGCGCCGCCAATGAAATCATCCTCGAGGTGGAAGCCGGCGTGGTCGGCGGTGAGGAAGACGGCGCGGCCGGCACTGAAGACATGCCCGCCGAAAAACTCTACACCACGCCCGAGGATATGCTCGAGGTGTACGAGAGCCTCAATGGCATTGGCCGGTACATGTTTGCCGCCACCTTCGGCAACGTGCACGGCGCTTACAAGCCTGGCGCGGTTAAGCTGCGACCGGACATTCTCAAAGAGGGTCAGGATGCCGTAATCGGCAAACACGGCGAAAGCGCGAAGTTCGATCTCGTCTTCCACGGCGGCAGCGGCTCCGCGAAGCACGAGATTAAAGAGACACTGGAGTACGGCGTGGTGAAGATGAACATCGACACCGACACGCAATACGCCTTCACCCGCCCCGTCGCCAGCCACATCATGTCCAACGTGGAGGGTGTGCTGAAGATCGATGGCGAAGTCGGAAACAAGAAGGTGTACGACCCACGCTCCTACCTCAAGAAGGCCGAGGAAGCCATGGCCGCCCGCCTCGTCGAGGCCTGTGACGACCTCGAAAGCACCGGCAAATCGATCGCCTAATCGACCGGCAATCCGTCTATACAGCGGGCGCCTTTACCGGCGCCCGTTTTTATTTGGGCAGGCACTCCTTTAATAAGGCATCCCGCCGTTTTCGCAAATCATTGAACAGCTTCGGATGCTGCGCTCTGAGGTTCGCTTTCTCGTGCGGATCCTGCGCGAGGTTGAAGAGAAACTGGTCGCCCATCGAGGTCTCCAGAAACTTCCAATCCCCCTGCCGCAGCGCCGTCCAAGTGCCGCGCTTCAGCTCCGCATGCGAGCCAGTGTGCCAGAGCAATTCTCTCGCCGGCAAAGTCTTCTGCACGCCTGTTAGGATGCCGGTGATATCCTCGCCATCCAGTTGTCGCTCTGCCACATCCACCCTCGCCAGAGCGCAAACCGTGGGAAACAAATCCAGCGCACTCAGAATTTCGTCACTCTTGCTGCCCGCCTTAATCCGTCCGGGCCAACGCATCAGGCAAGGCACTCGAATGCCGCCCTCAAAGAGTGTGGCCTTCTCGCCGCGGAATGGCTTGTTGCTGCCACCGAATTCATAATCGCCGCCATGATCGGTCATAAAAATCACCAGCGTATCCCGCTCCTGCCCATTGGCCTTCAGCGCCGCCAAAACGCGGCCGATGCCGTCGTCCATGTTAGCCACCTTTGCCGCAAACGTCCGCCGCACGGGATCCTTGATGTGCCCCACCCTAGCCAGATCCGCCGGGGGCGGCTGCATGATGTTGACCGCCAGTTCTTTCGTGGGATCCCAGCCTTTGCCGAAGTGTGGTGCGTTGTAGGCGAGATACAGGAAAAACGGCCGGTCGTTTTTCTGTCGCTTTAAAAACTTCACCGCTTCGTCCGTGATCAAGTCTGTCGCGTATCCGTACTCATCCACGTGCTTCTCATCATGATACCAGTCTCGCTGAATGCCGTATCGCATGGTGTAAAAATCAATACACCCGCCCGTGTGCCCAATGAATTCCGAGAACCCATGTCGTGTCGGCAAAAATGTTTTCGCTCCATGACCCAAATGCCATTTGCCGATTAACGCCGTCTGATACCCACTCTTCCGTAACAATGCCGGAAAAGTCACCTCGCCCTGTTGAATCCCGCGCTCCTTGTCATTAAGGAACATCAACGCGCTTAACAGTCCATCCCGCGACCGCGTCGGGAATTGTCCCGTCAACAACCCAAACCGCGACGGCGTGCAGATCGAGGACGCCACATACCACTGTGAGAACTTCATTCCATCCCGCCCCAGCGAATCGATATGCGGCGTGGCGATCTCACTGCCATACGCCCCCACATCATTCATCCCCTGGTCATCCGTAAAAATCAGGACGACGTTGGGTCGCTCTGCCGAATTCAGTAGACCGGCCAGCCCGCAGGTCACGACCAGTATCAATCGTTGAATCATTCGCTCTTTCCTTTCAAAGCCTGCTCAAAATTGCCCGCGTGAAACCGCATCAGATCCAGACCATTTTTCTCATAAATAATCTGCGCACTATGCGGGGCATTCCGGATAATAAGATGCTCAAAGGGGATCTTTAACGCCGTCAAATGCCGCATCCATTCCAAGTTGTTTTGATAGTTAAACCCTTTGCCCCCAACATGAACGAGAATGTTGAGTTTCGGTCTCGGATCCTCCGCATATCGCCGCGCCAAATCCCAAGTGTTATCGCCCTTGGCAAACACCAGTGACTCGCTTTCGCGTCCTTCTTCTTCAGAGATGCGTTTCTCCGTGGCGTGACCACCTCCGCCCGGGGCAGCCGACACAAACATATGCGGATGCTTGAACATAATCCGTGCAGTTCCGCGACCGCCTTGGGAAAACCCCTCCAACCCACGCCCTTCCCGTCGGGCAATCGTGCGGTAGGTCGCATCAATATGCGGGATTAATTCCTTGATAAACACGGTCTCGCCTTGTGCCCCTTTTTGTTTGGGCATATTGTAGTGGCTCACCGGACCACCGTTCACAAACACATAAATCACCGGACTCACCTTGCCCGACTCCATCGCCGGATGAATGTGATTAGCCAGCCGAACACTCTTCAACTCACTCCCCGGTCGGCCGCCATGCAAATAATACACCACCGGAAACCGTCGCTCCGGAGCCTCCGAATAATGTGGCGGTAGATAGATGTAGTATCCGACCGACACGCCCATAGACGGACTTTTAAACGTTGCATGCTTCACCGTCTTCGACGTACTCGCCACAGGCGGATTCACCCAACGAAACGGCTGCGGTTTCCGTTTCTTTTTCTTGAACGCATCCTGAGCCTCCAGCTCAAGCGGCAGACCCGCCATCATCACGATTACCAAAATGTATTTCATAAAATTCTTATACTTTCTGTTTCATCCCTCCGCGAAGAGCACCCGCAGCCACTGTTCCATAATTGTCGACATACATCGGATCAAGCGGCCGACTGTTGGGCATGCTCAGCCAGATGCGCAGAATATGCCGCCGCCGGTCCAGTTCCGGCCAATCCTCAAAGGCCGAGCGTTTATGCAGTGTCACCCAATTATTCATGAAAACCATGTCGCCGGGTTCCTGCCGGAAAGTTGCGTGCATCTCGGAGTCCCCCGCCAAAGTCTCCACTAAATCCAGTGCCTCAGTTTGCGCAGGCGTGAGATCAGGCAAATCCGGATGCGCATGCGCCCGGTCGATCAATACACGCAGCAAATTGGCCGCAAAATGACCTTCGCAAAACGAAAACACTGGCTGCCGACACCACGGCCTGTCATTACCGCCATCCACCGTATGTCGCAGGTAATAAAACGGCTCGCACAACACCGCCAACAAATCCGGCCGCTGTTCAAGAATAGCGTTGTACAGTGCCATTGAACTGACGATGTAATTCTCTCCACCTTGCTTTGCCTGTCGATGGCAACAGAATCCAATTACGTCGCAGCGATCCGTGTGAAAGCTCAGCTTCCGGCTCGTGTTCGGGCCGCGACTGCGCGCGTCCTCCGGCGCATAGCCCGCATCCGCCACGCTGAACAGCCGCTCACCGGCCGCACTTTGAGAAACCGGCGCACCCAAATAAATTGCGATCCCCCAGAACAACCGCCGCAATTGCCCCTCATCAAATCGGTTCACCGGCAATCCCCGCACATACACAAAACCCGCCCCGTTCTCCAACTGGCATTGCGCCAACTTCAGGCGCTCTGAAAAACTACCGAGCACAAAATGTTCCTGACCAATTTCATCGACTTCCCTATCTGCGCACCCCGCCACGGCCCGTTCAAGTTGATCGATCTCATCGGCAGTGAGCCGAATCTCCCAGTCATCGCGTGCCCACAACTCTTCCCCACGCCAAAGCCCGGCATGATCAATTGTTGAACTGGAATCGATGGAGTTCATTTCCACCACAGAAGCTCTGAGCTAATTCACAACAAACTGCAATACGCGAGCTGCAGTTCCTTTGCTAAGTGGGTTAGATTTGTTACTGATCCGAATCTTGGCCGTGTGCGCGGCGGCCTTCAGGTCCGTGGCAAACATCACCGTGCGTGGATAATGCAGACCGCGACTGTGGCGATGATACAAATCCACTCGCTGCCATTTTCCGCCATCAATGCTCACTTCCAGCACACCGGCATCCGGCCCCGCCAAGACATAGGCCCCCAGCGCGCGTCCGTTGAAATGCACGGTGGCTTCCTGCCCGGCCAGTGAAGCCGTTAGTAGTTTTTTGCCGGCAAAAGGATCACTTCGAAATCCTCCTGGTATCTGTTTCCAATCCGGTTCGTGCCACGTCCATGCTTCATTTGCGCTGGCCGCCGGTAGAAGAAAATGTCCGCGCTGATAACAGCCTTCATCCACTGGTTTCCACGGTAACGCATGCGGTGCCGCCTTAGCCGCGACCGGCTTGCTCCACGCGCGATCCAGCAAATGCCCAATCATGTCGGCAGCGATTGCATTTCCTGCCGGCTTGGGATGTGTCCCGCCAAAGACTGCCCAGGTCAGATTACCCGTATCAATGCGATCGGCCACTTCACGAGCGAGGAAAATGGTGGAGACATTGTACGCCTTGAGCACTTTTTCATGCGCCGCCATCGAGAGTGGCATCTTGCCCTCGCGCAGTTGCTCCAGCATTCCGGGATTCACAAAATGCGTGACCATAATGTCCATATTGGGCTGTGCCTTGCGCGCCTGGCGGATGATCCCTTCCATCCCGCGCACACATTCGCGCGACGCATGTCCAGCGTCCTGATCATCGTTCACCGCAAACTCGATGAAGAACAAATCGATCTTCCCCTTGACCAACACCTCAGACGGCAACCGAAAAGCTCCGGTAGTGGAGCAAGTCGAGGAAATGCCCGCATTGATAAAATCAAACTTCGTTTTCGGAAACCGCTTTTGAAGCCACGCCGCCACCATCGGCCGATACCCATTCATCTGCGTAATGGACCCGCCCATAAACGCTACCCGCCCGGTCTTCAGTTGATCAAACTGCAACTGTGAATTGGCATAACTGCCACGCAGGATCACGTTTCGATTCAACTTATCATCTGCCGACACAAAGGCTACAGAAGCAGCTATCAGGAGCAACCATCTCATCGCCAGACTTTACCTAGCCATCCTGATGAGGCACAGGGTAAACTGCCTTAAAGGATGGCCGCAGCCCGTTGAATTTTGTCTAGAAAACGTGACGGCTCAGCGATAGGTTCGCCTAAGGATAAGAGATTATTCCGCGCCGGCTCATTGTCCGGATCCAACGCCAAAACCCGTCGCCAGTGTTCGATAGCACGCGGCGAGTTACCCGCCTTGTACTCACACATAGCCGCCGGCAAAAGATCCTCCAACTGTGGTTGCCCCAGCTCGAATAATCGATCGTACGACTCGCGAGCGGTCTCCCACTCTTCGGTCTGCACATTTAACCACGCATGATATTGGAGTGCCTGCGGATCATCTGGTTGCAAATAAAGCGCCCAATCGACAGCGTTAATAGCGTATTGGAGTGTCGATTCACCCTGCTCATAAACTTCAATTGCTACTAACAATGCTGAAACCGAAGTCGATTGACGGTTCTTCTTCGGCTCAATGGATTGTTTTTTTTCAAGCCCTTCTCTGCGTGCCTGTCCTGCAAGATGCTTCAGTCGTATTTCAACTTTTTTAGCAGCTGCCTTCCAGCTCCAGCATTCATGCGCATGCCGGGAAGCCTTAAGCCCCATCGCTCGGGCTTCATCCTGATGTTCAAACACCCACCGAAGTCGTTGTTTCAAATCTGACAACGAAGGCTCAAGAAGCCACCCTTCGTGAACTAAAGGCTCCCCATTCACTTGATCGCCAAACTCAAATACCTCGGACTTTAAACGGTAAGCAAATGCATCCGTTGCAAAATCATCAGTCGCACCTCCTCCAGTGCAAATCACCGGCAAGCCGCACGCCATGGCTTCCAGCACAGGCAATCCAAATCCCTCGCCTCGATAAGGATGCACCAGGCAATCACAAGCCGTATACAATCCGATCATTTCCTCAGAACTCAATTCATTGTCCAAATAGAGAATTTCAGGAGCGTTGGGGCGACTCTGTAATTCTTGAATGGTCTGCTTCATAGTCTGCCCATTGTAGAATGATTTCCCCCCAAAATCTTTGATCACCAAACACAAATCATCTTCCGCACTAAATGTTTGAGCGAAGGCATTCAGCAACACATCCGCCCCCTTACGACCAATTGTTCCTCCTACGAAAAGAAACTTGAATCGCTTGTTCGTTTTCAGCGGTAACGGCGGAGCCTTCGGATAAAATTTAGTTTCATCAATTCCATTTGGAATCACCACAACCTTGTCGGCTGGAACTCCGGATGCCTCATAGCACGATTTAACGTACGACGAGGGCACCCACGCTTCGTCCACTTGCTCTAACCCTTTAACCCATGACTCCGGAAGAAACCCAAACTCCCAGGGTTGAATCGTCACAAACTTACCTCCAGTAAGGGGACGCATCCAACTGGGTGGCCATCCATGTCGAACTGTAACGTCTGTATTTATTGATTCTATATCAGCACTCATTCTGGATTCCCAATCACGCAAAGTATCTGGCGTGTTAATGGCCCCTTGGATCGCCGATTGATTCAGGCTCCATTCAAAATCTTCACTGTGTTTTGATTGTAGCGCTTCCACCAAGTTTCGGTTTACGTGCGACAAACTTCCGTAATCCAAAAAGCTCCCTTCCCACCGAACTCGCGGCACGGAGGGCTGACTCCAACCTGGAGTCATCCGGCGCGTTCTCACCCGGTCCTGAGCATTGTGCAATCGCTCCATAACGATGTGGGACACGGACTCCGGGTTAAAATGCTCCTGCATTTCCTTCCGAGAAACCTGCCCCAGTTGCCGGCCTTGGCTGGGATCATCAAACAGCCCTCGCATATATTCGCGCGTGTGTTCCTCTGATGGTTGCGCCCAATAATGCCCCGCCATAA
>MPLT02024356.1_pt1 | contig 25302 bp, 21 predicted proteins | sample 1617391 | NCBI WGS metagenome assembly MPLT02 (sample SAMN05944800, study PRJNA350692) | marine metagenome | biome: marine; feature: ODZ; material: water; isolation source: 70 m water sample filtered on 0.2 um supor filter | place: Pacific Ocean | collected 2012-04-08 | depth 70m m
CGAGAGGAAGATGCTGGTCAACGACCCGCGCAGAAAGGAGCCCAAGCATCAAATGGGGCGCGGTGCTCGAAAGAAGTGGCAGAAGTCGTATAGGTAGGTGGAAGAAATGCTAATACCAGTAAGATGTTGGAGTTGTGGAAAGGTGATTGCTCACAAGTATCAGGAGTATCTGGACGCAGTTGAGGGAGGAAAGGACGCAGGCCAGGTGCTACACGATCTCGGATTCGAGAGATATTGCTGCAGGCGCATGTTCGTCGGGCACATCGACCTCATCGACGAGGTCGCCCCATTCAGCATCGACAGGCAGCAATGAGGTCCGTCAGGGCTTTGACTGATTGCTTGCTCGCATTGAGCCCAATTGGGGCCTGTAGGTTAGTTTGGCCTATACTTCGCGGCTGGGGGTCGCGCGACCCAGGTTCAAATCCTGGCAGGCCCACCACACCGTTCCACCCATGCGGAAGGTCAGTTTGAAGGCCCTCGCCCCCTTTGCACAATCATGAGTGGTGGCAACCAAGAGAAAGGCCTCCCCGATGCCCGAATCGAGTGGTTGGCGGAGCAACTTGAGACTCACTCTGAGCTATACTACAACAAGGCCGAACCAGAGATTTCAGATGCCGAATTCGATGCATTGCGGGACGAGCTACAGAGCCTATCTCCAGACCACCCACAATTGAGCAGAGTCGGCTCAGACCCGCCTCCCGGGTCGACCAAGGTCGACCATCTGTTCAGGATGATGAGCCTGGATAAGGCCACATCCGATGCAGAGGTGGCTCACTTCGTTGCAGAGACCACCGCCAAGGGGCGCAGGTTCGTCTGCCAACCGAAGCTCGACGGCTCCGCCCTCTCCCTCGAGTATCGCAGAGGGAGGCTGGTTACCGCCGCAACGAGGGGTAACGGGAGGAGGGGCGAGGATGTTACCGCTAACGCAAGGAGGATGATGAACGTGCCCGAGAAACTCGATTGGAAGGGGGATTGCCACGTCAGGGGAGAGGTTGTGATGCCCCTGCAACTGTTCAGGGAGAAGTATTCCGAAGTCGCGCCAAACCCAAGGAACCTGGCAGCAGGAGCACTGCGCCAGAAGCACGTAGATGCGGGAAAGGGGAGGCCAGAGGACCTGAAGTTCCTAGCATACGGCGTAGAGTTCCCCGTAGGACAGGATCGGCATCCGGAGAGCCCAGAACCCCCTGACTTCAAACTCGACTCCGAAGTCATCTCTTGGATAAGTGAGATGGGGATAGAGGCCGCTGGGAACAACGTGGTCTCCGGCGAGGACGACCAATCCACCGCAGACGCCATCCTCGCTGTGACAACTGAATGGTTCCAGTCACGAGAATCCGCCGAGTGGGAGATCGACGGCGTGGTCGTGAAGCTGGACCGACTCGACAAGCGAAACCTCCTCGGCGAGACCGCTCATCACCCTCGCTGGGCCTTGGCATGGAAGTTCCCCCCCGAGGAGGCAGTCACGGTAGTGATGGACGTATTCTGGCAGACGGGCAGAACCGGAAACGTGACCCCGGTGTCACGGGTCGCCCCCGTAGTCGTGTCCGGGGTGACGGTAGAAAACACCACGCTCCACAACAAGGGCGAGGTCGAGCGCCTCGGAATAATGGTGGGCGACCGGGTCAGGGTGGTCAGACGGGGCGATGTCATTCCGAAAATCACAGAGGTCATGGGGCCAGCAGACGAGGATGACCTTTCAGGCAGGTCGCACTCAGACGGCACCGCCTTCTCAGAGCCACTGCCGGCTAGAACGAAGGTCTCAGCACCGAAAACCTGCCCTCGCTGCTCAACAGACCTCATCGTGGACGGTGCCTTCATCAGATGCACAAACATACACTGCCCATCCCGCCTCGAGAGGACGATACTGTACTGGTGCAGGAAGCTAGGGATGGATGGCATCGGCGAGAAGCTGGCCGAACAGCTATGCTCATCCGGGCTGGTGTCGAGCCTGGCCGACCTCTATCGCCTTGAGGACCGCGAAAGAGAACTGATTGCCCTAGAGAGGATGGCGCAGAAGTCAGCTAGCAACGTTCTAGAGGAGCTCGACTCAACTAGGTCAATGACATTCAGCACCTTCATCTCTGCCCTCGGACTCCCTCGGATAGGTCCCGAAATAGCCACACTGGTCTGCTCCGAGGTAAGGGACCTCGAGGAGCTAATCCAGATGACAGAGGATAGGGAGGAGGCTATTCGAAGGCTAGTCTCGATCGACCGGGTCGGAGAGACAGTCGCAACACTGCTCCTCGATGGAATCTCCGAGAGGAAGGACGCGATTATCGACCTCCATGACCAGATCGAGATCATACAGGGAGAGAAACAGACCAGCGAAGGAGTGCTATCCGGCTCCACGTTCTGCATTACCGGAACACTCAGCAGGCCCAGAAAGGAGATTTCGCTCTCAATCAAGTCACAGGGGGGCAAAGTGGTTTCTTCGGTATCCGGGAACCTGAGCTTCCTAGTTGCCGGGGGGTCTTCTGGATCGAAGCTGGAAAGGGCTAACAGGCTGGGAGTGCGTGTTATTTCCGAGTCTGAATTGGATGAGATGCTGGGCGGATCAATCCTCGAGGACCTCCCAGAAGAGAGGCAGGCCACTCTCGGTGAGTTCTGACTAACCGTACATCCCAGTCGAGGCCCCGTCGGACTCCTGTGGAGGGTTGAGATGGAGCGCCATCATCTCCCTGATCTGACCCTCTATCCTCTGGGCCTCCTCCATAAGTGGCTCTGGATCAAGTTGGACGGCGGGAAGGAGCCCATCCAGGCAACCGATAATTCTCGCGGCGGCACGCGCGTCGGGGATAGTGCCCTGGCCAATCTCGCCATCGGATTCGGCGAGTATGGCCAATGCGTCAATCCCCCTCCTCCTGCATTCTCCCATCATCACTCCGGTCATTCCGCTCACAACCCCCTGCTTCAGGAGCGGAACCCCGATTCCCTTCAGCAATTCGTGCGTGGAGTCGGTAGACCCAATTCCAAGCATTGAGTCCATTCCCTCGTCGTCATCGAAGATACTGTGGCTACTCTCTATCCCATGAGCGAATGAGTCCACCATTATCGTGGAACTTACACCGGAGTCCACCAGCCAATCAATCAGACTAGAAGAGAGAGGGAGGTTCATCTCCGGTGGGATCTGGATCTCCGAGGCAATCAGAACGACCTTGTCACACTGTTCCATATTGCATATCGGCTCGCCGGCATAGAACCTCAGTGGGGGAAGGGGCTTGCCATCTTGGACTAGGCACACCGGGGGGAGATTCGGATGCCTCACCCCCCCAACCAACTCCAATTCGAGCTTTTCGACCAAGAAGTGCGCAACTATGCTGCTGACGAACCCAACCGATGGAAAACAACTCACCAGAAGGGCACCAGAAGAATTCACACCTTCGTTTACCTCGACAAGTGGTGCCTCCGCCATGGTTCTACAATCCACTCAATGGTGTTAATCGTTCCCACCCCCCCGCCTCAATTCTGCAGGACGCGGATAGAATGACCATAGTCCAGGATTACCAGATTTCTCCCTCCTCGTGGAACCGTTTCGAGGAATGCCCAAGGAAATACTGGCTTTCTCGCCAAGGCCTTCCTAGGAAGGCAGGCATGGCTGCTTCATTGGGCACAGCAATTCACAACACCGTAGAGGATTTGTGCAATCTGGACATTTCAGACAGGGGCGAGGAGGAAGTGGGGTGGCTTCAGTCCACTGCCCGCGAGGCCCTAGAAAGAAACTGGAAGGCAGAGAGGCAGGAGTTCATGGGGGCCCCAAGACATCCAAGGTGGAAACATGAGATGTTCGGCAAGGCTCACGAAGGCCTGATAGGGGCTCTTGGCTTCCTCTTTGACAAGGCAGGTTTGTCAAAACTAGACCTCTCGGAGGTTTCGACCCAAGCCTGGAGGCAAGTCCAGTCCATCGTACTCGCAACGGAGGCCACCCTGGAGTCTGATTGTGGCAGGCTGATGGGCAGACTTGACCTATTGATCCTTGATCCCGACTCTAGGGAGGAGGTCGGTTGGATAGTTGCAGACCTAAAGACCGGAAGACCACCGATATCCGGGCTCGATGAGAAGGTCAGAAGGCAGTTACTATTCTACAGGGACCTAATGAGGCAGAGCAGCCCAGAACAAAAATCGATTATCGCAGAGGGTTGGTACTCTTCGAACGAGACAATCTACGTTGCAGACGGCCCTTCCATTTTGGAGGCGGCAATCGATGCTTGGGAGTCGATGAAGGTCACTGAGGAACCGTTCCGAGCTACTCCCAGCGAATCTGCTTGCTCATTTTGCGATTGGAAGGCGTGGTGCCCAGATTGGTGGGCCTCCCGTAGCGAAGGACTACTTGATGGAGGGGGGACTTTCAGAGACGAAGTGACCAAACTCGTGAGGCTCGACCACGATTCAGGTGCCGCCCTTTTCGAACGAGCCTCACCCATCGATAACGAAGGATCACTTACCGGTTCCGACCACAGATTCGGTGCTATACTCAAGGGACGGGCACTTGAGGAAATCAGGCAGATTGAGCGGGACGAATCAGAGGGGTACCTGTTCCTAGGAAGCGTCAGAGCCGATGGCAAGATAGTGCACATGGGGGACTGGTCTGAGGTTCTGCCATGGTCCCCCCTCCTAAGGTCGATTTCCGATTGAGTCCAGCACCTCTTCTACGGTCCCCTTGAATTTCTCCGGATACTCCCTCATGAACTTCCACAGCAGGAGGAGGGTTGCCCCTGCATCGGCATCCGCACTGTGGGACCTTTCCAGTCCTATCCCGAACCTCTTGCAGAGCAATCCGAGCGTGTGTCGACCGGGGACATCGAAACTCCTAGCAAGAAGCAGGGTATCGACAATGGTCAGAGGCACGGGGGCCTCTCTGCCGATCCTGATGCATTCCATTTCCACGAACCTCCAATCGAATGCCAAAACATTGTGTCCCACGATGACAGCACCATCCATCAGATCACTCATCGAATCGATTTGCTCCTCGAAACTCCCTGCTCCACGTACGTCGTCATTGAAAATCCCATGCACTTTGCTCGACTCACTTGGGATAACGCATCCGGGATCGACCAGGGAATTTAGATTCAAATGAGAGCCATCAGAATCACTACCCACCAACGCGAATTGCACCACCCTATCCTCTCTTGGGTTGAATCCAGTAGTCTCCAAATCGAATCCAAGAACCCTCAAACCATCCAGAATTCCCGGATTCACGACCCCTCCCTCTCGTCATCGTGCATGAACCCTACCAAACGACCACTCTCGTCAACAAAGCCCAACACCCATATGAGGGGGCCTCACCTTTCTCGCCACATGGGAGAGGGTGGGCGAAGGGCCTCAGCACTTCTGATTCTACTAATGCTGACCCAATCCCTTGCTGGCTGCGGGGGAATCGGCCCTGGTAGCCCGAATGCGAGCCTCACCTCGGATAGAGACATGGTTAACTCCGGAGAGTCGGTAAACTTCGATGCGCGTTCTTCCACCACCCCGGAACCGACTATCATCGATGAATACAGATGGAACTTCGGGGATGGAGAGACGAAGACGACAAAGCAGGGGGTAATCAGCCATCTTTTCGAAAGGGCAGGAGTATTCGAGGTAAGGGTGGAGGTCTTCAACGACAATGGCGACTCCGATTCGGCAACCATCACAATCTTCGTCAACGCGATCCCGGAAATCATCCTAGATATTCCCGACTTTGTGAAAACCGGTCAGGAGGCCAGATTAGATGCCAGCTCATCTTTTGACCCGGAGGGAGGAGGAGTTGAAATTGTCTGGGATTTCGATGCCAGCACAGACTCGGACGGTGACAGTGACCCCCTCAATGACGAAGACGGCAGCGGTGCAATTACGCGCCTTACCACCTCCTCAGCAGGGAACGTCACCGGTTCTGTCACTGTGACCGATGACAGCGGTGGGACAAACACCACCCTCTGGACACTGCGTGTAATCTCCCGTTCCTTCCGAATCGTCTGGGAGGAGGTTCATGTCGACTATGACTGGTCAGGATACCTTGAGCAAGGAGAATCCCATGAGATCCAGTTCCAGCCGGGTGACGGAGCCAGGCTGATTGACGTTACAGCGACCCTCACGCTGACTCGTGATATTCTACCGATCATGTGGCCGGAGGACAACTTCACCCTGGAGGTCGACAACCCATCTTCAGGCTGGTCATACAGCGTCGCAACCGCTCAAGAGAACATCACTCAGAATTCCTCAGCGACAATAGAGAGGAGCGAGATGAATCCCCTGCCACAATCCGATTACACGGTATATGCGGAATCCAAGGAAGCGTTGGAGGAATCACTACTCAGTGATCCCGATGGACGATTCGGACAGGGTGACTGGTTCTGGATAATCACGGCTTTGGAATGCGATCCCGACACACCAGTGGACGGCGTTGATCCCGATCAGGGCAACGACTGGGCATTGGAAGCGCAATTCCTAGTTCTAGTACTGAGGGTCAGCGAAGTGAGCGTCTGAAACCCTTTGAGCGAAGACCTTTCAACCACCACTCTCTGGCCGTGACGTGGCAAAGTCGTTCGAGATTACCAAGGTGTCCATACGCGACCGACTGGTCATAGATGCAAAGGTGAGCATGAACGACCCACAAGACTTCGACTTCTCCCCCAGGGCCAGCCTATCGGGCACAACCCTCAGCCTGGTGAACGAATCGGGAGACCCATCCTCTTCATTCGAGCTTGACGCCGAGCAGGCCACCACGGCAGAGAGGGACAGGATGGTGGAACTAAGGGTCAAGTTCACCGTCGAAGGGATGCATGGGGTCCTAACACACAAGACTCCCCAACCTATGACGGGCCCTAAGTCGAAGAAACTCGCCCAACCGAGTTGGAAGACGCTCCTCCCCCTCTCGATGTGATTCCAACCGTCGGGATTAAGCCGGACCCTACCGTCCAAAAGTCGCTGGACCCATAGTGTAGCCTGGATATAACATGAGCTTGCGGAGCTTGTAACCCGTGTTCGAATCGCGGTGGGTCCGCCAATCAATGATGGGCGACCGGTTCAATTAGTCCCGGCCGTTGGAACCCATTCTGGACCCATAGTGTAGCCTGGATATCACTCTAGCCTCCGGAGCTGGAAACCCGTGTTCGAATCGCGGTGGGTCCGCCACAACCATGCTGCAGGTTAGGTTCAAGCCAAATTACACTCACGACACAGCATGGCATTCGTCTCGGAGAGGAGGGTTGACTTTCCGATGGTAGACTTGGCCAAAATCGTATACTATCCAAGGTTCTGGGACATGGCCCATCGATTCTACGAGGAGTCCTGGGAGTTCTCGTGCGGTTTGCACTACAACGAGGTGTTGTCCTCTCACAACATCGCGTTCCCTCTGGTACATAGCGAGGCCCAGTTCATCCACCCCATCTCCTATGGTGATACAGTGCATTGCACGATCACCGTCCCCAAGATCGGGAAGACATCCATCCATTGGCACTACGAATTCAGAAATCAGGGAGGGATACTCTGCTGGACGGCTGATCAGGTAACAGTGTGCACTGACATGCGTGAGGTCAAGTCAAAGATAGAGGTCCCAGATTGGATGAGGGAAGGCCTAGCCAAGATGAGTCCGGACTCCTAGTCCTTTGGCCATTTCTTCGATAGCGCCTTGGTCAAGGACTCATCCATTATCGCTTCCCACCAGTTGGCATCCCTCCAAACAGCATACTTCCCGCGAATCCCTCGCATATCCGCACCATCGAGCCTAGCCCCCTGGAGGTTGGACAAACCAAGACGGGCCTTCACCAGCCTTGCTCCTCTGAGATCCGCACCATCAAGTGCAGCCTTCATCAAATTGGCATCTCGCAGGGACGCGTTCCGCAGGTCCGCCCCCGATAGGTCGGCCCCCTCTAAATCGGCTCTGTCTAGTATTGCTCTCCGCAGGTTTGCCCCCGATAGATCCACGCCCCGTAGGTCCTCGCCCACATGGGAGGTGAATGACCAGTCCTTGCCGCCCTCTTCCACCCAATCACCTCTTCAATGACAGTTTGTCAAGATGGTCTCTGCCCGCCTCTGTCAACACAACGTAAGAGTTCTTCCGCGGTCTTCTGCGAGGATACTCGAGGAACGAACCAACTCCTCCCGGGCCCCCTTCCAGCATCCTTCCAATGTACAGGGAAACATTCCACTTCTTGACGGACCTTTTTGTCCAAATGCCAGTGTCCTCGATCAGCCTCCTGAGATCCCTTGGAGGGGTATTCCCCTCCTTTTCCACTGATCTCATGTATTGTATCGCAGCCAATACCACATCTGATTTGTTTTCGATACTGCATGAGTTGAGAAGCCTCGCGAATGACGAACCCCTATCGGGGAAACCACTGGCTCGAATGGATTCCAGTGTGTTCTCCAAAGCCTCCTGTCTCGCAACCCTAACTCTGGACAATGTCGAAGACCAAGTATCCTGGTTTGTCACCTTCAGCCATCGATCGCTGGCCTCCCTGGTATAGTCTGCTAGATTGATGTCTTGTGAGCCGAGCTTCAGGAAAAAGCCACCCAATTCATCAGACTTCTTAGCAGCCACGAAACCCCCTACGAGTGCATACTTATCAGGTTATTTTTTCTCTTCTTTCCTTTACACTTCGCCAAAAAACCTCCATCCGTGAGATTCAAAGAGCATCCGCCCAACGCTGCGCCGTGAGCGACGAAACCGACGGAGGTTACCCACTGGTCCTGCACTCCGAGGCAGACCCATCGCGATTGGGCGGAACAGCGGTTTGCGGCTTCTCCACGGTAGGTTCAGTGGGCGTAATCGCCACGTCTCATCTGATCAGCTCTCTGAAACTAAGCCCGATGGGGACTGTGCTGCATCCGAAGTTTCCTGCAGTGGCATTGATCCACGACTCGATACCGAAGCATCCGGTCAGAGTCTACCAAGGAGATGGGATCGGAGTCTTCACTTCCGAGATACAATTCACAAGCGAGCACGATATCTACTTCGCGAATACCGTGCTGGAGTGGTTCACCAAAGGCGGTTTTGACAGGCTAGTCGTGATCGACGGAGTAGTCAGCAATGATTTGGGAATCAAGGAGGATAGCGAGCTCTGGGGGGTCTCCTCCACCTCAACAGGGCGAGACCAACTAGACAGCTCAAGTATCCAGAGGATCCAGCAGGGAGTGGTGACTGGCATAGCAGGATACCTGATTGCGGAAGGAGAGAGGAGGGGTTTGGACGTCACGGCCCTTCTGGCCGAGTGCAACCCGATTTACCCAGATGCAAGAGCCGCTCTGATTGCCGTGGAGGGGCTGAGCGAGCTAGTGGGCATCGAGGTACCGGTCGAAGGCCTTCTGGAGGATGCTAGAAACATCGAGGAAAGAGTCAGAGAGGCCTTCGAGAGAGCCCAGTCGAATGCCCTCCCAGCACCAGATTCGGGAGACGACGAAGACGACGTCCCGATGATCTACTGATTAGTAGAATGGGTTGGTACCCGCATCGTGGTCAGTCATATCGACTACCGCAGTAATCCCGGGAACACCCTCGGTGATCATCACCTCGATCCCCTCCTTCAGAGTGACGTCGACCATGCCACAACCCTGGCAACCGCCCCCGAAAGCGATCATCGCCTTGCCATCATCGACGCCGACAAGGTCGACATGCCCGCCATGGGATGCTACGAGTGGGTTCACCTGGCTCTCTATCACTTCCGCGACCGACTTGGACACGTCATCGATCCAGAGCGGGTTCGGGTTCTCGAAACTAAAACCGCCTCCCATCAGGGTTTCCTTGTAATCCAGAATCGTCCCATCCAGATAGGGAGCACTTCTTGCACCTACGAAAACCGTCATCCCATCTACCTCGGTCTTGATATCATCCTCTTCTGCATCGTCGAAACCAATCAACTGCAAGTCATACTGGAAGCCCTTGGGCCCCCTGCCTAGAATCACTATCTTCAGAGCTACCTCATCGTTGTCGGCCTGCTCGGCGAACTTATCCAGCATCTCCCTTGCCTTGTCGGTAATCTCCAGCATACTGTATGTGGCAGTGAACCCTCATTCTTCAACCTGTTCTCTTTCAGACAAACTAATTCACCTGAGGCCTAATCGAACGCACGTGGCACTGGACATGATGGGTAGGCCCCTGAGGGATCTGAGGGTCTCTGTCACCGACAGATGCAACTTCAGATGCAGGTACTGCATGCCCAGGGAGAGGTTTGGCAAGGAGCACAACTTCCTTCCCAAGAGCGACATCCTGTCCTACGAGGAGATTCAGAAGTTCGTCTTGGCATGCAAGCCACTGGGATTGAACAAGGTGAGGATTACCGGAGGAGAGCCCCTGCTAAGGAGGGACCTACCAAAGCTGGTGAGGTACATCTCCGACTTGGGAATGGAGGTGGCCCTGACCACAAACGGGTCGTTCCTAAAGAGGGAGGCAGCAAGTCTCGCCGAGGCAGGATTGGATAGGGTCACAATTAGCCTTGATGCGATTGACCAGGAAACGCACTCCAGAATAACTGACTCCAATGTTACGGTCAGCGACATCCTAGAGGGAATCGAGGAGGCGACCAGTTGTGGTTTGGGGCCAACAAAGGTCAATTGCGTGGTCCAGAGGGGGGTGAACGAGTCACAGATCCCAAAGCTAGTCAGGCAATTCAGGGGGACCGGGACGATAGTCCGATTCATCGAGTTCATGGACGTGGGCAGGACCAACGGGTGGACTCCCGGCCAGGTCGTGCCTACCTCAGAGATTCTGGATTTCCTCTCAAGGGAGTTCGACCTCGTCCCGATCATGCGCGACTCCCCGAGCGACGTCGCCTCTAGATGGGGCCATTCCGATGGCTCGGGGGAGATCGGATTCATCTCATCTGTCTCCCAGCCATTCTGTGGGGATTGCGTGAGGGCCCGTCTTTCGTCCGACGGCAAGCTGTTCACCTGCCTGTTCACCACCATCGGGCATGACATGTCCGAACTCATCAGGGAGGGGGGAGACGCCTCCAATCTGACCGAGGCGATCAAGGAAGTCTGGACAAGAAGGTCCGACAGGTACAGCGAGGAGAGGTCATCCGATGCGTTTTCACTGCCAAGAGTTGAGATGTCCTACATCGGCGGCTGAATCGACATCGCTGCCTCCACTATGGCCTCCCAAGGGGCATTGGCCCTGAAGGAGGGCCTCCCATAGCTCGAAACGCCGGCCGAATGGCCTGCTTCATTGAGCATGTCTACTATTTTCCTAGGACTCGGGGGCGCACCCGAACCTAACCATGCAGCAAGATCGTCAACCACAACGAGATGGCTGGACGAAATCACATCGGACTCTTCCGAAATGTGCCTCACGCTCCTCGCGACCCCCCTCCTCTCGGCTTCGACTCTCCGTTCGTCCCAGCCAAGCGGGTCATCGTTGGAGAATTTCGGCCCACTGGACTCCAGTGCATTCTCCTCCGTCATCGAGGACATTGCGACTCGATCCCCCGTCGGCCCCACCCACAGGGGCCCGGAGACTCGTGGGTCCGTCCTGTCAATGGGGAATTTCAGAGGGAGCATGCAGTGCATAGGCAGGTGAGCGAGGGAGCTCTCGTGGTGCAGGCCAGCATCGATCGAAGCAAACACCTCCTCTTTGGTAGGGGCGTGCACCCTCCATCCTATGCTGTCCTCCAATTCGTTGGCCGTGGAAACACTCTTCAGAACTCTGAAAGAAACCCTGAGATGGTGGGAATCCCAGACCGAGAGAAGAGGGACAATCGCCCTATCGTGCCTCGCAGCTACCCTGGAGAAAGTAGCCAGCATCACCCTCATCCCCGAGTCATGTGCAAGGCTATCGGTCCTAACCCTCGCACCGTAACGCCTCATCAGGGCAGTGCTCGATGAGCCAGTCAGCGCTGCAGTGTCAGTAGCACTAACTTCCATCACGCCGCTCCTGGCCATGGATTGCATGGCGGAGTCGATGAACGGAATCGGGGAACCGTAGGGATCTATGTCCACCCAATGCCTTCCACTCCTGAGGACAACGGACCTGAGGTCACCCTTCGAAGGCTCCAGTTTCCCTCCTCCGATAGGAGGGAACTCGCTATGAGATGCCTCGGCCCACTTCAACGCCTCATCCTCTAGGTCAACAATCGTGGCAGAGACCCTCTCGGACTTCTCTGGAGGCAACTCGTTCAGCCACCGCCTGGCTCTAAGCCCAGATGCCGTAAGGCCATCGAGGGCATACACCACCCCTTCACCGAGGAAACCCATATCCAAAGCATGCCTGAACAGTAGGACGCTCCTGGTTCTGCTACCCGCCATCGCCGGATTGTAGAACACCTTGCCCGAGGCCTTGGACCCCGGACCCTGACCATCCTCTGGCAGGCTTGGGAGGAGCATCAGGGTCCTGCCCTCCCTATGAGGGACTCCCCCACCGGCAATCGACATGGTTCCCGGAGTACGACCTAACAAAAGGAATTGACCATCAGTAGTGGGAGAAGACTACATCGGATTCGGAGTGAGTGACCAATCTTCCATTATCGACAACTCTGCCAACAATCCTGCTCCCTGGCAGTCGATTGCTAATCCACTCCTCTGCCACTTCAGCAGAGTCATCCGAGACTGCGATCACCATCCCCATCCCCATGTTGAAGGTCCGATGCATCTCCACAGGGGCGACCGAACCAACCTCTGATATCCACTCGAATTCGGGCTGTGGTTCAAGCGGGATTTCGATGTGCCAGCCGAGCCTGTCGTGGAGCCTGAGAAGGTTGGACAAACCGCCTCCTGTGATGTGTGCTATTGCCTTGATACTCTCAGGACCAACTATCCCCCCTTCTCTACGGGATTCCAGAATAAGATCCACCACCGGATCAACATAAATCCGAGTCGGGTTCAACAGAACCTCAGCTAGAGTGGGACGCGAGCCAACCTCGGAGAACCTCTCGATTTCCCTGGAATGATGATTGGGATCGAAGGGACACGGATCTTCTAGTGAGCAACCCGACCTCTCGATTACAGCACGTACTAGCGTGTACCCGTTAGAGTGGACGCCACTACTCGGAAGACCAATCAAGACATCACCCTCCTTCAGGTTCTGCCCGGTTATACCGCTTCCCTTGGGGAACCAACCCAGAGAGGTGCCGGAGAGATCAAGCTCCTTAACGATCCCAGGTAGTGTTGCAGTCTCGCCCCCAGCAAGCGTAACTCTGGCAGTCTCGCAGGCCCTGGAGAGAGAAACCCCCAGAGCGGCGTGGACCTCAGGATCCGCTATCGGTACGGCGATGTAGTCCACGAAAGCTAGAGGCTCGGCTCCGACGCAAATCAGATCATTTACGTTCATAGCCACACAATCGAAGCCCACCCCCCCTAGCTGGCCAACTTCATTCGCAATCTGCAATTTTGAGCCTACTCCATCTGTAGCCAATGCTAGGCAGGATTCTCCGAACTCGATCACCCCTCCGAATCCACCAGGCAGGTCTACTGGTGCCCCTAGCTCCCCTGAAACCCTCTTTGATCGGGTTAAAGATCCTATCAAACTAGTCACCGCCCTCCCCTCTAGGTCTATGTCTACCCCACTGGATGCGTAGTCCAACGGGTCATCCATGGTACAACGCAGAGAGTTAGGAACTTCATCTTCTCGGAAGTACACAATAATTTGGCGATTTCTTCAGTTGCAAAAACTGCAAATATCCGCCAATAGAGGGTAAAAAACGACATTTACTTATAAATGAAAAATCACTATAGTTTATATGTAAAAGGTATTTCGCGGGGCCTACGGATAGTGTGAACACTATGTACAACAAGAAAATGATAGCAATGATGCTTACCCTGAGCATGCTAGCGGCTAGTCTCGCTGGATGCGCAGGCGGGGACGATGACGACTGGAACGCAGACAATGCGGCCAGCGATGTCAGCGTAGAATGGGTGGAGTCCGGTTGGGACCCCATCATCCCCAACCTGAACGCCGGCGAGATGTGCGATGTCATCATCTCTGCCATGACCAAGACGGATGAGCGCGACCAAGTCGTCGACTTCACCATGGCATACTACACAAGTAGCCAGGGAGTAATCGGCGGATCCGGTTCCACGGCCATCAGCGATGTCTCCGAGCTAAACGCTGCTGGAGTCACCATCGGAGTACAGTCCGGGACGACCTCTGACCTGTACGCTGCTGATAACCTTGCAATGGCCACCACCTCTGCATACGAGGACTTCCCCTCGGTCATCGCAGCCCTGAACAACGGTGACGTGATGTACGCTATGGGAGACGCACCAGTGCTCTCCTTGGAAGGAACTCTGATGACGACCTTCTCCGATGAGAACTTCGGTTTTGCTGTCCGAGAGGATTCGAGCGAGCTTCTAGATGCCCTTAACGTGGCAATCAGCGCTATAGTCGACTCGGGAGAGTACGACGCAATCTACGCAGCATCCTTCAACGGTGCAGTCACCCTTGCGGATGACAGCACGGCTGACACGGCTACCGCGTACCCTGAGCCCAGTGGATCAAGCGACCTCGCTGATGTTCTGGACTCCGGAGCGCTTAGAGTCTGCACAGACCCGTTCTACCCTCCTTTCGAGAGCTATGACGCAAACAACAACGTGGTCGGATTCGACGCAGACATCGCGCACGCGATAGCTGACGAGATCGCAGCTCACTACATGGGCACCGCTAACCCGATGTTCGACGGAGAGCCGCTCCCAGAGCCAGCCACACTCATCAGGATTGGTTTCCTGAACGACGCTAGCGGGCCAATAGCCCAGTTCGCCGCGCCCTTCACTTGGGCATGGGGACAGGCTCAGGATGACCTGAACGCGGTCGACTCCGCCAACTACGTCTTCGAGGTAATCGAGGCAGACTCCGGATGCGACGGCACCATGGGCCAGACGGCTGCTCAGTCACTGATTGACGCAGGCGTAGTGGCAGTAGCCGGTGCAGCTTGCTCCGGTGCATCGATGGGCGCAAACGCAGTGCTCTCCGCCGCAGGGATCCCGATGATCTCCTACGCGAGCACCTCACCTGCGCTTTCGAGCGACGCAGACCACCCGCACTTCTACAGGATCGTTCCGAGCGATGCCCTGCAAGGACAGGCAGCTGCGGACATGATCGCAGCTTCTGGAGTCAGCAACACCGCCGTCATCCACATGACGAACAGCTACGGTGCAGGACTAGCCGACGCAACGGTGGAGAACCTGGGTGCAGCAAACGTGTGCCTACAGGCAGGCTACGAGGAGACCGCGACCGACTTCGCAGCAGCAGTTCAGTCTGTGATCGATGCAGGATGCGACTCCGCTTTCCTGGCCTCTTACTCCGCTGACGGCGCTATGATCGTCGAGACCATGGCAGGGCTTGGCGCTGCTATCCCGACCTTCAGCGCAGACGGAATGGCCGGCGAGGCAGCTCTGAACGACTACTCGGCACCAGCAGCAGCCAACGGGCTACAGGTCACCAAGCCTAGGGCAGCAGCCGCAGCCGCAGGCGACTTCACGGCCGCCTGTGCAGCAGACGCAGTCTGCTCGACTGGAATCTACCAGTCCGAGGCGTACGACACGGTCATGATGATCGGACACGCTGCTATGCACGAAGACGGAGAGAACATGGCTACGCACATCGAGATGGTGGGCAACGGTTACGCTGGAGAAAGCGGCACCCACACCTTCCTGGCCAACGGCGATGTCGGTGGCTCGGGATATGACGTGTGCACCTTCCACCACGTGCCAACCTATGGCGAGTACTTCAACTGCGACAGGATGTGGGACGCTGCTGGCGGCCTAGCTGACGTGGCATGGGCAGGAGCAACCGTGAAGATCGGCTTCCTGAACGACGCCACAGGGCCAATAGCCGTATACGGCGCTGGCTTCGTGGCAGCATCCCAGATCGCTCTGGGACTAGCCAACACGATCGGATTCAGCAGTGGCGTGCAGTTCGAGCTAGTCTACGCTGACTCTGGCTGCGACGGCGACATGGGCGGCGACGCCGCTCAGTCACTAGTCGATGCTGGAGTTTGGGGAGCAGTCGGAGCAGCTTGCTCCGGCGCATCGATGGGTGCCAACGCGATTCTTTCCGCAGCAGGCATCCCGCAGGTGTCCTACGCTAGCACCAGCCCAGCCCTATCTGACGCGACTGCCTACCCCGGATTCTTCAGGGTGGTACCAAGCGACGCCTTCCAGGGCGAAGTGGTCGCAGGGGTCATGACGGCTGACTCACAGGACAACGTCGCTGTGGTCCACATGACCAACGCATACGGTGCGGGTCTGGCTGACGCTTTCGTTGCTAACATGGATGCGGCTCACGTCTGCACCCAGGTCGGCTACGAGGAGACCGCGACGGACTTCAGCACCATGGCTCAGGCCGTGATCGACGCAGAATGCACATCCGTGCTCCTCGTCTCCTACGCCGCCGATGGAGCTGGAATCATCGAGGAACTGGCAGCTCTTGGATACTCAGGCGCAATTTACGGCGCTGACGGAATCGCAGAAGAGGGACTGGCCGCAGACATGTCCGACACCTCCTTGGTGGACGGCATAATCGCAACCAAGCCCGCTGCAGCTGGAGATCCAGGAATGGTGGCAATGGTCTTCGCGGGCCTATGCGCGCAGTCCGCTGATTGCGCAGGCGGTATCTACACCGCTGAGGCATTCGACGCAGTGACCATCGTTGCGTTCGCAGCCTTCACGGCACTTGCGACACCAGGCCTATCAGCCGGTGATGCAGTTATGGGAACCGGTCAGGGATGGAACGGTGCCAGCGGCACCATCAGCTTCCTTGCAGGCGGCGATGTGCCTGCTGCAGGATTCTGCATCGGCGAGTTCTCAACTGCCGCTGACGGCACGGTCTCCTACGACTGCACCAGAAGCTGGGACCCAATCAACGGCATCACGACCGCTTGATTAGGGACAACAGGGATTACGAAAAGCAGTGCGGCGGGTAATGCCCGCCGCACTGCCCCAACAGTTATGCCATTCCGTGCATCGGTTCCGATGGGCGCATGAGTCAGGCAGAGTCAGAGGAGCAAGGCCGGGTTGACCCGGTGACAGGAGAAGAGGCGGGAGAGGACCGCCAGCAAAGCTCCAGACCAGACCAATTTCAATTCCTAGACGGGTTCAACGAGCTTCCAAGGGGGGTTAGGAGACTCATTATCGCCACCGCCCTTTTCCTGGATGCGAACTTGCTAGGGTTACTGAACGGATTCGGCTTCCTGAACATACTAGACACGATCCTGGGGGGAGGGCTCCCAAATGACATGGTCTGGATATTGCAAGTCGTGCAGTCAATAACCGCTGGGTTCGTAGTAGTGAAGGTCCTCTTCGACGACGCCCCCAGTGGGATCCCTAGGACGATCGGACTGTTACTGTCTCCACTGTTCATGGTGGCCCTGACATTCCTAACCCTCGACATCCTGATGCGGGGTCTTGACGTCAGCGCCTCCTTCACCCTCGATTCGGTGTCCATTGCCTCAGGAACCCTGACATGGTCATCCACCTATCTGGCGATAGCAATTGGACTCACACTCACGTACAGGGTCCAGAGGTACGGGAACTTCGCCCAGTCAGAGCTCTTCATGCTGGGGATGTACCTTGCCGTGGTCATGGCTTGGACTGACGAATTGTTCCCCATGTCGGATCTCCCAACATCCAAGGACGGGGTTCTAACTTGGTCCGTACTCGCATTCATCCTCATTGCAGCGTTCGTCCTAACCGGGTTTGCCGGCATCATCATCGACAGGCTCGTTTACCGGGGCTTCCGGAAGAAGGAGGCAAGCCCACAGGTCATGATGATAGCATCTCTCGGGGTAGCGCTGATCCTCCGTGCTCTGACCTACCTGCGGTTCGGAGCCGGGAGGCAACTATTCGAGCCCGAAGGGGATTGGAGGCTCCCGAACCTGTCATGGGAGATTCCGACAACAAAGATGCGATTCAACCTAGGCGACAGGTCCCTGGCCGAGGGCAGATCGTACACCTACTACGAATGCGAGCAGACGGGACTGGATGAAGCCACAGGCGAACCCATCCTCTCCAGAATCGTCAGCGAGTCATCCAAGCCCGCAATGGAGATCTACGACACCACTGCCGACTGCGTCACCCAGGCCACTACCAACTACGTCTACTACAAGGGAGCGGTGCCATTCGTCGTTTTCTCATCCGTTTTACTGTTGATCCTGCTCCTGAACAAGACCAGGCTGGGTAGGAGGATGAGGGCGGTGGCTGATAACCCCGAGCTGGCAGCAAGCAGCGGGATCAACGTAGAGAGGGTCCACATGACCAGCGCCTTCCTTTCGGCCGGCCTGTCGGGGATCGGAGGGGCCATATTCGCCATGACCCTGAGATTCAGCGCGGAAACGGCCTTCACCCTCCTCCTGCCTTCATTCGCGATCATCGTCCTAGGGACGATAGGATCCATCCCGGGTGCATTGGTGGGCTCCATCGTAGTGGGATTCGTCAGGGCCCTCTCTGGGCCGGTGACAATAGGGGTAGGGTACCCCCTAGGGAGGCCTGCACTCACGACGCTCGACTCAATGATGCCGTACATTTTCCTAATCGCCATCCTGATGATCATGCCCCAGGGGATCGGGGATGCTTACGAGAAGTGGAAGATAGAGAGGCTGAGGAAGAGGGAGGCCGACGACTCCGATCGGAACATCAAGACGGCAGCGGTATTGGCCATACTGCCTACCGGCATCCTCGGCCTCCACCATTGGTGGAGGAATCGCGTGAACAGGATGCAGAACTTCTCCATAGCCGCCTTCGCAGCCTATGCATTCCACAGATTCAGCGTATTCGTGGGGGAGAACTCGTTCGCCGACGGCTCATGCTCCGAAGTTTGTGATGCCAGCCCCTCGGCAGAGACGAACCTGGCTGTCCTGACGGGAAGGAACGACGGCACGCTGCTTGTGGAGGACTCCCCCCACTTCGACACCGAAGTGTCGGAAATCGACTCCTCGTGGTTCGACATGATGAGTCTCGAGATCGACTTCGTCAATTTCATCGTCGACCTGGGTGACGCAATCTGGCCCGCTGCGATAGTGGCGCTCTGGCTCTACTCTGCATACGAGGGTTTCAGGATGCTATCGGGCTCGTATGAGCCCATCGAGTGGCCAACCCTCCAGAGGGCACGGGACCATGCTTCCTCTTCGATATCCGGGGCGATTCTGCAGGCGAGGAGGAAATGGTCAGAATTGGATATGAGGCACAAGACTGCCGTTGATGGGGCAATATCGCTGGTCCGTCAGTCCCAAGCGGGACTCTATAGCTGGGCTTCAGAGATCAGAAAGAACGCGACCAGCAAAATCGTTAGCAGCAGCGCCTACTCGAAGGTCTCCGACGCCTCTGGAAAACTACTCGGCTCCAGGATCTCCGATGGGAGGAGAAAGGCCGAGCTATACGGCCGAGAGAGCGCCTTCGGATCATGGGCACTCTTCTTCGTCCTGATGGTGATTCTGATCATGTTCCTGGTTTGGTTGCCAATCGCCGAATCCGACGATTTCCGATTCAAGAAGACCCTGCAGGTCTCGAACGTCCTTCTGTCCCTATCTATCTTCATCCTGATGTCTTTCTCCCTCAACCTGCACACCGGCTACACGGGAATGGTCAACTTCGGCGTCATCTTCTTCGTCTCGGTCGGGGCGATTACGGTGGGAATACTGACAGCCCCTGAGAGGCTCCATGGGTATGAGTGGGGGATCCTCCCGGCCACGATATTCGGCGTAGCTCTAGCCGGCGCCTTTGGGTGGGCACTGGCCTATCCCACAGCCCGTCTCAGGACGGATTACTTCGCAATCGTCACCATCTCACTGGGTGAGATCGTCAGGGTCCTCCTCGCAGGAGAGCCCCTGCTAAGGGTCGGATCCGTTGGGTCCGCCATAGGGATCTCCTCCTACCCCCTCCCATTGGAGAACTGGTGGTTCTGCGGATCCAGGACCCCGGGACCAGACTCGGCTTGGGCAGGACCAGACGACTGCAGGGATGACTTGGCCCTATCAGACACGCCGGCAGCCAACATTGGAGACCTCCTCGGTTTAGGCGAACCGGCCCCCTACATGTTCCTACTGATGATTATGTCATTAGTCGCAGTAGCCGTGGTCTGGAGGCTCCTCTCTGTGCTCATCTCATCTCCCTGGGGACGAGTCCTCAAGGCAATCAGGGAGGACGAAGAGGTGGCCCAGCACCATGGTCACGACGTCCTGACGCACAAAGCGGCGAGCCTGGCCCTGGGGGCCGCAATAGCAGGTCTAGCCGGCGCATTCTGGGCTTGGAAGCTGACCGGCTTCGAGCCCACCTTCATGTCCCCAGCACGCTCCACGTTCCTTGTCTGGGCCGCTTTCGTCATCGGGGGCAGGTCCAACAACAGGGGGATGGTCGTTGGCGCTTTCATCATCGTTCTGATGGAATTCGTCTTCAACGTGCTGGTAGCCGGCCAGGGTTCGTCCGACCTCCCGCTACACTCCGTAGCAGACAGAATCGACGGCCTATTCGAGTGGCTCGTAACGAGCCAGTGGGAGGTATTCCGAATATTCTCCCTAATCGCGCTGCTCGGTCTAGCGACTAGGTCCGAGAGGCTCATGGACATCGGGGCATCCGGTGCAGCCATCTTCGCATTCACAGCCGTCGCACTTGGCCAGAGGTCAATCGACGAGTCTTACTTCGGGGGGAACGTCACCGCCGACATGCTATACGTCAAGCTACTTCTAATCGGATGCCTGATGCTGTTCTCCCTCAAGTACAACCCGAAGGGGTTGCTGCCAGAGGTGCCTGTGAGGCCATCTAGGCCAGAGGGGGTGTCAGGCAGTGAGTAAAGCCCTCGAGGTCTCAGGCCTCAGGAAGGAATTCGGCGGCTTGGTTGCCGTGAGGGACGTCTCTTTCACGGTCGGGGAGGGGGAGTTCGTCGGCCTGATCGGACCCAACGGGTGTGGGAAGTCCACGACATTCAACTGCATCAGCGGCCTCCTGGATCAGACCTCTGGCAGCATCGAGATCTTCGGAGAGGATGCATCCGAACTAAGGCCAGACCAGATCCAGAAGCTCGGGATGACGAGGACCTTCCAGCACACCAACCTTTGGAGGGAGATGACCGTGATAGAGAATCTCCTAGTCCCTCCCAGAGGCCAGTTTGGGTCATCGATCGGAGAATTGGCCAAGTCGCTTCTGTTCCCAGCCAACCCCGCCGAAGAGGGACGACTCTCCAGGGCATACGAGGTCCTAGACCAGCTAGAGGTCCCTCACATGGCCCACAACCTGACCAGCGAACTGTCTGGCGGGCAGAGCAAGCTGGTTGACATCGGCAGGTCAATGATGGGCGAACCGAGGCTGCTGCTGCTCGACGAGCCAGTAGCCGGGGTGGCCGGGCCACTCGCGATGAAGATCTTCAACAACCTCAGGAAGCTGGTCGACGATACCGGCATCACCGTCCTGATAATCGAGCACAACATGGACTTCATCCTCAGGCAGGGAGTGGATCGGATCATCGTAATGAACGAGGGAGGGGTGCTGATGCAAGGATCCCCAGACGAGGTTCGCAACAACAGGGCCGTCATCGAGGCCTACCTAGGGGCTGCAGGAGAATCAGGAGGTGAAGAAGAGTGACCCGAGTCCTGGATGTCAGCGGCCTGGAAGGGGGGTACGGGTCAGTCCAGATCCTCTATGGGATAGACATGTACGTCGACGAGGGCGAGTTCGTAACCGTGATAGGTCCGAATGGGTGTGGTAAGTCAACCTTCATCAAGACGATATTTGGAATCGCTACATACTACCGAGGAGGAATACTCTACAGGGGCGAGGAGGTATCCGGATGGAGGACCGACCAACTGGTCAACCACGGCATCGCCTATGTCCCACAGGTGGACAACGTGTTCCCGTCCCTATCCGTGTTGGAGAACCTCCAGATGGGCGGAAACTCACTCTCGCAGAGAGTTCTGGGCGAGAGGATCGAGAGGTCCCTTGAGATGTTCCCAGACCTGAGGAACAGGGAGTACGACCTCGCAGCGTCCCTCTCAGGCGGGGAGAGGCAGATGCTGGCAATATCCAGAGCACTGATTTCCGACCCCAAGTTCCTGCTTCTGGACGAGCCGACAGCAGCCCTGTCACCCCTTTACCAGCAGCAGATAATCGAGAGCATCGACTCCCTTCGAGATGAGGGCATCACCATCCTGATTGTCGAGCAGAATGCCAGGCTCTCCCTCGCTAGGTCCGATCGTGGATACATCATCTCCAACGGCAAGGTGGTGCACACGGGCGATGCACAGCACATCCTGACCGATCCCGAGATAGGCGAGTACTTCCTAGGATCAACGGGCGAATGAGTGCCAAACTACCTCTTCTTCAGAGTCTTGGCCTGGTCCGCCCACATCATCTTCGACACCCTTCCCGGCATCAGGCCCAGCGCGCCATTCACTGCTTCAGCAGTCTCATTGTCCATCTTTGAGAGCTGATCGAAGGTCCGAATCCCCAGAACCTTCAGCTTCTTCTGCGTCTCTGCGTCGACTCCCTTGATCAGCATCAGGTTATCCGACTTCCTGTCTCCCGCCTTCCCAATCTGCGCCCACTTGATTTGGGCCGCACTGAGGTCTGCGATGACTTCGTCGTCATCCAATTCAGGTTTGCTAGCCATCTCGTCGACCCCCTTAAGCTCAAGCATGGTGATGGCCTGTTTGGCCCAAGCCAGCTCCGCGACCTTGCCGGGAAGAAGCTCGAGGGCGTCATTGACCTCCTTGCCAGCCTTCGAATCGATATTGGCAATCTGCCTGAATGTGAAAATCCCCAGTGCGTTCAACTTCCTCTGCGTGAACTCTTCGATTCCGTTGATCAGCGTCAGGTCATCGGGGTTGTTGCCTTCGGAAATGCCGATCTTCGACCAGTCCAGGGAATCGCCTCTCTTGGTGACCCTCTCTATGATCAAGCCCTCTCTCTTCTCCCTCTCCATCTCCTCTGTGTATTGCTCTGCGTCCTTGCCAGCCAGATCAGCCCTTCTGAGGGCGTCATCGAGCTTCCTCTTTGCCGCCTCAGCATATGCCTTGGCTTCCCTAGCCTCATCCTCTTCCATCTCAGCGACCAATCTCGCCTCCTCTGCCTCCGCCTCCTCTTGCTCGGCCCTCTTGATTGCCTCAGCCGCCTCTTCCTTGGCTAACTCGACCTCTTCCTCCGCCTTGACAATCGCATCACTCGCCTCTATCGACAATCGCTCCTTCTCATCGACCAGGCTCTCATTTACCTGCTCAACTTCTTCTGGAACGGGTTCTTTCTTTGAGGATTCTAGAGCCGCCTTCTTCTTCTCCATCTCGGCTTCGAGCCTCTTCATCTCGGCCTCTAGCTGCTCGATATCGGCTTGACTGTCGGAAACACCCCCCTCGCCTCCGATTTCACTCACCTCTGTCGATAGTTCCTCGGGTACCTCAAGTTTCTCCTCTTCGTTTGCCGGGTCCTCCCCATGTTCTCCCGTTATTTCGACCAAAGAGATGCCAGAGCCCTCCATCAACTTGGAAACGACTTCAGGAATGAATCGAAGCGACTCCTTCATCCGATGGCTGTCATCCGTCTCGTGGAGGCTAACGTTCTCACATCCCTCTGCGACCTTGCGAGAAAAGCTGATTGGAACCACCTCGTCGTATTTGCCATGCATTATTGCAGTGGGATGCGCAGGCCTGGGCCAAGACATCTTCTCGGCCGATTCCATGAATTCCCATGGGAGCACTATGTCCAGTTCGTAGCCGGTGTATCTCCTCTCCCCGGTCGTCTTCCATGCGCTTCTGCCTGCTTCCTCCATTCCTTCCCAGTTCTCGGCTAGCCCGAATGCCGGCGCTATCAGCAGCAGCCTTGTTTCTGCCTGTGGCCTCATCGAGGATGCATTTGCCGCGGCAAGCCCACCCATTGAGGATCCAACCACCAGATCAAAATCCCCTTTGTCGAGATGGCGAATGAGTACCTCCGTCTGACTCGCTATGCTCCAGCCCAATTCAGACATCTTTGGTGCGGTGACGTCCCACCCTAGGGCTTCCATCATGTAAGTGGGTTTGGAACCAGTGGGACTGCCTTCGAACCCGTGCGCAAAAAGCACCCTCAGGACTACTCCCCCAAGTCACAGAATGAGATCCTGAGGAACTCGCTTTCGGTCTCTTCTCGCTCCATCGGGGTCGAATCATCTCCCAGGACCCTCATGTGGATCTCAGCGGTTACCTCCACGGTGGCTTCGAAGAGGTGCCCCCCTCTGACCACATGATCATCGTCCGAGGCAACAATGTGAATATGTGAGAAGGGACCATCTGGTCCCGGAGCAAGGTTTCCTTGCATCGAGAGAAGCTCCATCGGCTCGTCCACAACTACCTTCTGGTAGACTCCCTCAGAGTCTAGGAAACCTATCGCCGTGTTACGGACCCTGCCTATGCCGCTGGTGAGGGCAGCAACCCTAATCCCGTGTTCGCTCAGGCTCCTAATCGAGGTATGCAATTCCTCTCCCTTATCGAGCCGGATGAACAGGTCACGGCCTATACGTCGGTGCTCCATGCGTGCCCATTCGGGTCTAAGACTTCAAACTCACCATTACCAATTCACTCGGAGTCCTCCCAAAACCAACTCCAGTAGAAGTGTAAAATTGCAAGAAAAGAGCCCTGAGTGTACAACATTTCTCCACTGGAAGAAAGGGGGTTCGATTTTCCGACCATACTGTTCATAGGCCGTGTCTTCCGACTCGCAAAGCCCGGTGGCAAATCAGATGACAATGGCAGCACATGACGCCTCTGCCAGATGGAGAACATTCCTAGAGGAGGCAAAGGAGACAGAGGTGATGACCCTGCTGTCAAGGCAGTCAAACTTCCCATTCCTCTCCGTCCCTTTCCACGAGCTCCAGACCTTCGACCCGGACTTCGCCGAGGACGTACTGCAGTATCCCAAGCAGGTTCTCGCTGCCGGATCCAAGACCCTGATGGAGATTTGCAGGGAAAGGGGGGAAGAAATAGACGCATTGCTCAGAGTCGGTGAACTCCCCGGCGACACCCGTGTCCCTCTGAGGGAAATCGGGAGCTCTGACATAGACAAACTGCGCAGCGTAGATGTGATAGTGACCAAGATTTCTGAGATCAAGCCAAGGATACACAGGGCCGTCTTCCGATGCGAGTCATGCGGTGTCGAGATTGAGGTGGACCAGGAGAACGAGCGTGAGCTGAAGGAGCCACTGAAATGCCCAGATGGTGATGGTTGCGGCCTCCCCAAAGCACAGACCCGTTTCGATCTGATCCTAATCAGCTCCAGGATGGTGAACAACCAGTGGATCGAGATCCAAGAGCAGCCCGAGTACGTCCCAAGTGGGGCGCAGCCAAGGAGAGGCATGGTCCTGATAGAGGGCGACCAGGTCAACAAGCACCTACCGGGCGAGAGAATTACTGCCAACGTAATACCAGTCGTGAGAAGCGAGGTGAG
>MPLT02162119.1_pt1 | contig 25264 bp, 23 predicted proteins | sample 1617391 | NCBI WGS metagenome assembly MPLT02 (sample SAMN05944800, study PRJNA350692) | marine metagenome | biome: marine; feature: ODZ; material: water; isolation source: 70 m water sample filtered on 0.2 um supor filter | place: Pacific Ocean | collected 2012-04-08 | depth 70m m
GTCCCCGTTGATCCTAGTTTTTTTAGTAGGAGGTGATGGCTTTGTGAGAATGGTGGCGGCGCTCGGCACGTTGGAGGGCGTGGATGTCAGCGATCAAGAATCGGTCAATCAAGCGGCTGAAAAAGGCAAACATTTCATGACTGGAATACTCGGGGTGTTTGCGGCGATGGCGTTGGGGATGGTGTTGATCGTGGGCGGCGCGCTGTCGGTTTATCTAATGCTTCTCTTGACGCCGCCGGCGGTGCGTCATTTGCGGCCAAACTCGTCGGGAGCGTATTACTTTGGTTTGGTGGGTGGAATTATTCTGTTTATTTTTCAATTGGTGTTGCTGATCCTTTCACTCCTTTCATTTATGGGCAGTGTCCTATTCGGATTGGGGCAAGTGTTGACGATGGGGCTTCAGATGGCGGCGGTGATCATTAGTTTATTGAATTTGTCCAGCCATCCGCCCAAGGAATCCACCCGGCGCGCATTGTGGTCCTTGGGATTGGGATTTAGCGGTCTGGTGGTTTACCTGCTGTGCCTGTTGGTTGTGCCGTTGATTGAGGGGGAAGTGCAGGCGGTGGTGGGTATGTATGTGTTCAAGGCATTTTTGGGGTTTGCTGCTGCAGCGTTGGTTTTACCGCTGGCGGTGATGGACCTTTGGTTGGGGCGAGCAGAGGCAACACCGCAAAACGATTGACCATGAACTGCTTTTCCCGCAAACACACGGCGCATGAGTGAGGCTGAGGGTAACGAGGGGTTGAAGGATTTCATCCGGGATCGCGTGCAGGCGGATTTGACGGCGGGAAAGTATCCCGGCGTGGTCACACGGTTTCCGCCGGAGCCCAATGGGTATTTGCATCTTGGCCATGCGAAATCCATTTGTCTGAATTTCGGCATCGCGCTAGAGAATGGCGGGGTGTGCAATCTGCGCTTTGATGACACCAATCCTGTGAAAGAGGACACGGAGTATGTTGACTCGATCACCGAGGATGTTCAGTGGCTGATCGATGGCTGGGCGGATTCGGTGCTCTCGAAAAAAACGTTTTTTGCCTCGGACTATTTTGAACAGTTATATGGCTACGCCGTGCAATTGATCGAGGGTGGCAAGGCCTACGTATGCGAGTTGCAGCCGGATGAGTGGGAGGAATATCGAGGCGCGCCGGAGAAGCCCGGTAAGGAAAGCCCCGGCCGCAGCCGGTCGCCGAGGGGAAATCTTGAGCTCTTCGAGCGCATGCGAGCGGGAGAATTTGCTGATGGCGAAAAAACGCTGCGCGCGAAGATCGACATGGCCTCGCCAAACCTCCACATGCGCGATCCGGTGATCTATCGCATTCGGCATGAGGAACATCATCATGCCGGCGATCAGTGGTGCCTCTATCCGATGTACGATTTCACGCATTGTCTTTCGGACAGTATTGAGGGCATCAGTCACTCGATTTGCACGCTGGAGTTTGAGGTGCATCGGCCGTTGTACGATTGGGTGCTGGGTAATCTGCCCGTGCCACAGCCACGCCCGCATCAACATGAATTTTCCCGGCTCAACCCCACCTACATGGTGATGAGCAAGCGTAAGCTGCTGCAGTTGGTGGAGGACCAGCATGTGTCCGGTTGGGATGATCCGCGCATGCCGACCATTGCCGGGTATCGCCGGCGCGGTTTCACGGCCTCCGCTATCCGCAATTTCTGTCAAGGGGTGGGCGTGACCAAGTACAAGGGAGTGACCGATGTTAGCCTTCTTGAAAACGCCATTCGCGAGGAGCTGAACAAAACCGCTGAGCGGCGGTGCGCGGTCTTGGATCCGCTGGAGGTCGTAATCGAGAATTATCCGGAGGGGGAATCCGAAGAGCTGGAGTCGGTGAACAATCCCGAGGACGAAAACGCCGGTAAACGCTCGGTGCCGTTTGGTCGACGGTTGTTCATTGAGCGCGCGGATTTCATGGAGGACCCGCCCAAGAAATTTTTCCGTCTCGGTCCCGGCCGTGAAGTGCGGCTGCGTTACGCCTATTTTATCACCTGCCAAAGCGTGGAGAAGGACGCCGAAGGCAACATCACCCGGCTCATTTGCACCTACGATCCCGAAACCCGCGGGGGGCAAGCGCCCGATGGCCGCAAGGTGAAGGGCACAATGCACTGGGTCAGTGCCGAGCATGCTGTGGATGCCGAGGTGCGCCTGTACGACAGACTTTTCACGGAGCCCGAGCCGGAAGCGGCAGGGGATTTCCTTGAGTGTCTGAACCCCGATTCGCTGAAGGTCGTCACCGGTAAACTGGAACCTTCGCTAGCCGATTTGCCTTTGGGCGAGAGCGTGCAATTCGAGCGGCTCGGTTACTTTACACCCGACGCCAAGGATACTACGCCGGAGAAGCCCGTCTTCAATCGCATCGTTGGACTGCGCGACAGCTGGGCGAAGATTGCGAAGAAGTAATTCCCACGCAGAACAGTGTTTGTAGGGCAAACGCTTTAGGTTGCCACTACATGGTCCTGGGGTATCCACGGTCCCGCTGCAGGCGGTGATTGGATCGTTCGCTGCCCGATGCGCGCCGGCGGCTTTGACAACGACGACGTTCAGCTTCTCCACCGCCACCACGGCGGTGTACAGAGTTTCGAGCACAACAAGGGGATCGCTCATGGGTAAAATGTGGAGTGGAGCCCTGAAGAGGCAAAGGTTTTTCGTTGCTTCCGCGCGCTATTAGGCAAATCGTTCTTGATCATGGTCGAGCCCAAACAACGCGTGGACACCGGCGCCTCGTATCTACAATCCAAACGCGAGTTGTTTGTGATGATCGGGGCGTGGGTGATCACGGCGCTCTGGGTGTTGGGCTACAATTCGCAGGCGGCGTACGCGGCGGAAACTGAAACGCCGGTTCGGATGCTTTTCGGTCTGCCGCGCTGGACGGTGATCGGCTGGTTGCTGCCATTGCTGGTGGCAAATGCATTCACCATTTGGTTTTGCCTGCGCTTCATGCGGGATGAGCCGATGGAGGAGTTGCCGGAAGACGAATGATTGGCGCGGACTCCATTTTGGCTTCGACGGCAGGCAACGCGGCGCTGATCAGCTTTGCGTTGTACATGGTGGTCGTGTTCGTGTTGGCCGGCTTAGCCAACCGCGAACAGTCGGGGAAATCATTCCTCAACGAATATTTTCTCGGGAGCCGCAACCTCGGCATGTGGGCGTTTGCTTTTACCTACGCGGCCACCAGCGCTTCGGGCGGCAGCTTCATGGGGTTTCCCTCACTTATCTACACACACGGTTGGGTCATGGCGCTCTGGATTGGGGGGTACATCATCGTGCCGCTGGTTGCGATCGGCCTTATCGCCAAGCGCCTGAATCAAGTGGCCCGCAAGAGCGGTAGCATTACCGTGCCCGAGCTGCTACGCAAACGCTTGGGCAGCGATACAGTGGGCGCTGTGGCGACGGTGCTGCTGGTGTTCTTTCAATTCTTCTTTCTACTCGCCCAGTTCAAAGCCGGGGCAAAAATCATGACGACCTTGCTCGGCGATGTGGAGATCTATCAAGCGGCCGTGGCAGTGGTGGATCGTTTCACCGCACCGATCCCTTGGGTCGGCGCGGCGGAGGCGGATTATCTGTTGTGTCTACTGGTGTTTGCTGCCTCAGTGGTGGCCTACACGGCTTGGGGGGGCTTTCGCGCGGTGGTGTGGACGGATATGATGCAGGGCGTAATCATGGGGCTCGGCGTGGTGATCCTGCTGGGCCTTGCGCTCACGCAGGTGGGCGGTTTGAGCAACGCGACACAGGAATTGTCCAGACAAGTTCCGCCGCGCGATGGGAACGCGACTTTGGTTCGAATGGAATCGGATACACCCCTCGCCTTGGCCAAGGGAGCTTGGCTGGAATTGCCGGTGGAGGAAAAGCGTCAGCCCTTTGTTCGTCTCAAAGAAGCCGTTGAATTTCCTGAAGGTCAGACGGAGCTCGTCGGTGTGCCGGTGATCGAGGTGCGGACTTCTCTGAAAAACGCTACCGAACTGAAATCGATTCGAGCACAGGTGAAGGATGCGGGTGTGCGCGCACAGTCCGTGGATGTGGAAGGCTATCAATACGGCGACGACAAGCCGGGGGTATACGTCAGCGCGCCGGGACCGAAGTCCGGCAGCACCACAGGGTTTCTGCCCATCATGTTGGCAGTGAGTTTTTTCTGTTTTTGGCCATTTGCCGGCGCGGCTCAGCCAAGCTATATGGCACGGCAAATGGCGTTTAAGGATATCCCGACGCTGAGGCATTCCATCATCTTTGTGGCCCTGTATTTTTCGCTGATCTACTTTCCGTTAATCATCATCTTCACCTGCGGGCGCGTGCTGTTGCCGGGCTGGGAAATTGATGCCGACCGCGTGATGCCCGAGATGGCGACCTTCCTTACCTCATCAGCCGGCGTGCCGTGGCTGGCCGGGCTGTTGGTGGCCGCACCGTTTGCGGCCGTGATGAGCAGCGTGGATAGTTTTCTTTTGTTGGTCTCCGGCAGTGTGGTGCGCGATGTGTATCAACGCAAAAACTCCAAAGCGAGCGAGGCGCAGATGAAAAAGGTGACCTACTGGACCACCGTCGGCGTCGGCGCCCTGGCAATGTTGGCGATGCTGAATCCGCCACAATTTTTACAGGACCTGATTGTCTTCGGCTCCGGCGGCTTGGGCGCCAGCTTTTTAATGCCGGTTATTCTGACTCTGTACTGGCCCCGCCTCACACCCCGAGCCACCGTGGCTGGCATGCTCAGCGGCGGCGGCACGATGGCCGCGTTTTATCTGATCGGCTATCTTGTTCACGACAAGTTTAGTGCTTATGAACTGCTGAGCCTTCATCCCTTCATCTGGAGCGTACTGGTCTCAGCACTGGTCATGTTGATTGCCACAAAAGGATCGAGGCCAACGAATCCTGTATTGGTGGAAAAATATTTTGGTAATGTTGGTAACAAAGGGGGAAACATTTGATGCGATGGATTTGTTTGACGTTGGTTTGTATGGCTTGGGACGTTTGGTCGGCGAACCAAGTGGTGTGGCATCCCAAGGCAAGGACGTTTGATCTGCGGGTAAAGAATGTGCCGCTGGACACGTTTCTGGGGATGGTCAAAGCCGAGACTGGTTGGGAGGTGAAAATGGAGCCAGGGCTGCAACAGATCGTGAGTGGAAAATTTCGAGACAAACCGGCGGCGGATGCGATCCGGTTGATGCTGGGCCGCGTACGCTTTGCCTTGCTGCCACGCGTGGAAGGGGGGACGCGTCTGTTAGTGTATGCTGGCAATACACGGGGGGCAACTCGAACGGTGGAGGCTGTGGAGCAGGCGGCGACGGACGACGGGAATCCCGATGAGACTTTGTTTCATCTACCGGTGAAGATTCATTATCTGAAAAGCCGGTATGTCTCGATTAACGCGGATGCCAAGATAACGGATTTGCGACCACTGTTTGCCGGAGCAAATGAAATTTGGGGCCAAGGAAAAGTACGTTTTGCACCGGCGCGACCTGAACAACTCTTGCCGGCGGATGCAGCGGCGGAGAAGGAGTTTGCCGATCTGTTCAAGCCGAGTGTACCCTCGGCGTTTGTGCGCCTGCATCAGTCCCGCATTTTACACCGAATGATTCCGGATTTCCCGGATCGCGGGAAGGTTTTCCGAGTGGTGGTGTTATACACCATGCCGGATGCGTTTGGGGCAGTTTACATGCCGAAGAAAGGTGTTGTGCTGATGCCGCAGGTAAAATTTGCGGGATTGATCGACAAGGGGGGAGTCTGGAAGGACGGTTCCCCGGTCTTCTTTGCTCAATCCAATATCCTCGCGCATGAGCTAGGGCATGCCTTGGGGCTGCCACACGTATCGGTGCAGGGGAACTTGATGATCGACGGGCGCCTGCGCGAAGGCAGCGGAGTGGGGCCGGGAACGAAGCTTACTGAAAAACAAATCCAAGCCGCCCGGGCTCAAGCGAAAACCGGTGGGCCGCGCGTGCCCGGGATAAACCCCCAAGCCGGTGATTGATCACCAAGTAAGTCAGTGTTAGCCTGCGTTCCGCAGTCATGAATTTGCCTTGGAAAACCCGTCGCCGACTCAATTCAAAAGGCGCCTCGTTGATCGAGATGCTGGTAGTGATGGCCATCATTGCAATCCTAGCATCAATGATGTTTCCGGTTTTTTCTAAGGCAATCAAGAAAGCCCGTTCCGTCGGCCGGCCGGTAGACCCCAATGATCCATCTAAGGGGATGTATGGTCCTTCTTCCGTGAAGTCGGAGGACGAGCACTTGCTCGATTGATTAACCTTGCGGGACGCCGGGAGGGATTTTTTCGGTGTATGGCTGGGCCACAAAGCGGGTGATCAATAGTTCCGCTTCGGTTAATTCTTCGGGTGACATTTTTTCGCGGAAGGTGGGCAGGAATTTTTCGGCGCCTTGGTTGCCCGTTTGGGCGGCCAGCTTCATCCATTTATAGGCGCCAACCAGATCCTTGTTACCAACGGCCCCGCTGGCCAATAGTAGCGCCAAGTTGATTTGCCCTAAAGCCAGTCCTTGGCGGGAACTGGCGAGATACCACTTGGCGGCTTCTTCGTAATCCTTGCGGATACCGACGCCGTTTTCATGCATCCAAGCCAGCTTCACTTGGGCGTAGGCGTTGCCGAGTTCGGCCGCGCGTAGCATCCATTCCATTGCAAGAATGGAATCCTGCTCCACGCCGCGCCCGTCAAGATAAAGGCAGGCGAGGTTGTACATGGCCATGGAATATCCGCGGTCGGCTGCCTGCGTATAATATTTAACGGCCAATTTCGGGTTGCTCGGGACGGATTTACCCTTCTCAAAAAGCCAGGCCACGGCGTTCATGGAATACACGTTCCCGGCGTTGAGCGCCTGTTCATAATGTTCCAGAGCCTTGCGGATATCCGGCTTCACGCCCAGTCCACGCTCAAACATGATGCCCAGATTATGGTGGGCGTGATGGTTGCTGGCTTCGGCTGATTTACGGAACCATTTTACTGCGGTGAAGGCATCGGGCTTGGTCCCCTTGCCGTCGCGGTAGAGGCAGCCCAGGTTGTTCTGTGCCATTGGATGACCGGCGTGTTGCTGGCCGGTTTTAAAGTCGCGATATTCCTGCGCGGCCTGTGTGTAAAGTTGTAATGCCTGTCGATAGTCCTGCGGCACGCCATAGCCGCGTTCGTATAGCCAGCCGAGATTAGTGCGGGCATGGTTGTTGCCTTGTTCCGCCGACATGCGAAACAGGGTGGAGGCGGTTTTGTAATCCTGGATCACGCCGCGGCCATCGCGGTAGAGGCAGCCGAGATTATTTTGTGCCATGGAATGCCCGCCGCGTTCGGCCGCTTGGCGGTACCAGGCGGCGGCCTCGCGGACATCGGCTTTCACGCCCGTGCCGGTATCGTAACGCCAGCCCAGATGGACCATAGCAAAATAATCATTGCTCTGGGCGCGTTCGTAGAGTTCCTCAACAGAGGTCTTGGCAAACCGGCCTCCCTTAGTGCTGCGCCAGTCCGTTGGGTCGGTGGATTCACACGAATTCCAAAACAACACCAACGGGAAAATCGCCAAGGTGCTGCTCCAATATTTGGTAATCCGGATGCCTCCTTGCATCTAACTTAATTTCTATAGGACGGATAATTATTGCAAGCGGGAGTCATTCACAGTCCGTCGGATTGTAAAATCTCCCGAAATATGCCACCGTCTCGCGCATGGGGAATTCATTCGGCGAAATCTTCCGCATAACCACTTGGGGCGAAAGCCACGGTGGCGGCGTGGGCGTGGTGATTGATGGTTGCCCACCGCGTATCCCGTTGAGTGAGAAAGACATCCAGCCCGAGCTGGATCGCCGCCGGCCAGGGCAATCGAAGATTGTGACGCAGCGTGATGAAGTGGACAAGGTTCGTATTGTTTCTGGTACGTTTAAGGGCAAAACGCTTGGCACGCCGATCGCGTTGTTAGTTGACAACACCGATCAACGCTCGGAGGCCTACACTGAGATGGAGACGAAATATCGGCCGAGCCATGCCGATTACACCTACGATGCTAAGTACGGTATTCGCGCCTGGCCAGGGGGCGGGCGCACCAGTGCACGTGAAACGATCGGTCGCGTGGCCGCCGGTGCGGTGGCCAAGAAGATTCTCAAGAAACAATTCGGAGTGGAAGTGCTCGCTTGCGTCAGTCAAGTGAAGCACATCGCTGCGGACATTAATCCGGACAAGTTTACCCTGAAACAGGTGGAGGCGAACATCGTGCGTTGCCCGCATCAGGCCACTGCGGAGAAGATGGTTCGCCTGATTGAACGTGTGCGTAAACAGGGCGACAGCGTGGGCGGCATTATTACCGGCGTGGCGCGTGGCGTGCCGGTGGGATGGGGTGAGCCGGTGTTTGACCGCTTGGAGGCGGATCTGGCCAAGGCGATGCTCAGTTTGCCGGCCTCCAAGGCATTCGATATTGGCTCCGGCTTTGAGGGCATCACCCTACAAGGCAGCGAACATAATGACATCTTTCGTATGCGCGGCGGAAAAGTGCGCACGGTGACCAATCGTTCTGGCGGCGTGCAAGGCGGGATTACCAATGGCGAAACCATATATTTCCGCACGGCGTTCAAGCCGACTGCGACCATTCTGCAAACGCAGGATACCGTGGATGCCGCCGGCAAAAACGTAAATTTGAAAGCCCGCGGACGCCATGACCCCTGTGTTCTCCCTCGCGCTGTCCCCATGGTGGAGGCCATGACGGCACTAGTGCTGCTGGATCATGCCTTACGTCAGCGGGCCCAGAACGGGAAATAGGCTTTAGTTACGCCCGAAGCTACTCCACCACCAATCCCATAATTCATAGCCGCCGAAGATCCAGGCAATGGCGGCAAAGGCGATGTAAGGGCCGTAGGGAATGATGTTGGCTCCGTCCTTGCGGAAAGCCATGAGCAGTGACCCCACGATGGCACCCAATACCGCGCTGAACATGAGGCTGAACACGGTGGCTTGCCAGCCGAGAAAGGCACCAATGGCAGCCATGAATTTCACGTCGCCAAACCCCATGGCCTCGCGCGGCACAACGACTTCGTGAGTCATAACCTCCAAATGTTTGATATGCGAAGGCTTGAATTCCTCATCGCCAATGCGTGCGCATTGGGCGTCGATCGCCACCGGACAATCCCACAGACAGCGATCAATGTATTCCACCTTTTCGGCGTGTAGTGTGATGGTGTCGCCTTCGCGATAAAAAATTTCCTCGTACGGCAATTCCAGATCTGGCTCATCGCCCTCGCCACTCATAGTCATGGCATGTTGGCCGAAGGTGACACGCACGGGTTGCTCAGCGGAATAGGTTTGTTTGCCAAACATGGCTTTGCCCATGCGCACCACGGCGTAGATGATTGCTCCGCCACAAGCCATACCAAGCAGGCTCCGAACCAGCGCCATGCCGTGTGAAATGTCTTCCCCCATAAACGCCCCGTGAAGTTGAGGGGCCGCGAGGGAGAACACTGCTCCGGTAACCATGCCACCTTTGGTCAGTTCATCCGGAATAATAAAGTGTTCGAAATCGATGAAAGTGGAGGCAATCAAGCCGCCTAGTAAAGTTACCAAGGCTAAGGTGACCAGCGCAGCCACCATGGGTTTTTTGAGAAATGGTTCCTCAGCGCCGCCGGCAAAATGATAATGCACCAGAAGCCATGCCCCGAGGAAAGCAAGGCCGGTGAGAAGCTCGACTAGAAAGTAACGAACGGGAATAGAGAGATCACAACCGGCGCAACGGCCACGTTGCCATAGCCACGTAATCAGTGGGAGGTTTTGATACCATGGGATCGTGTAACCGCATTGAGGGCAATGCGAGGGCGGATTGGCTACGCTCATTTCGCGCGGTAGCCGATGGATCACCACGTTGAGAAAACTGCCGACAATGCAGCCGAACATAAAAAAGATGATCGAGAATAACACCAGCGTGCTGCCTAGCCAGACGACGAAATCAGTCATAGATGGTCTCCTTCAGCGCCGCGCTCATCACATCAAGCGGAGCCGCTTGACCGGTCCAGATTTCGAGCGCTTTGGCGCCTTGATGGAGGAGCATGCCGAGGCCGTTGGCGGTTTTGCAGTCGGCTTCGGCGGCAGCGGCGAGTAGTGGGGTTATGGAGGGCCGATAAACCATGTCATACACAGCGCGGGATTTGCCGAGGGAAAAGGCGGCGGGATCAAATGGCAGGGGATCAACGGGTTTGAGGCCAAGGGAGGTGGCGTTAAGCACGAGATCCACCTCGGTCGGCGGATAGCCCACATGCACCTGCACGGCGGGGAAACGGTCGCGGATCTCGGTGGCAATGGCTTCGGCCTTGCTGGCAGTGCGGTTGACGAGGAAGAGTTCCTTCACGCCGGTGGCGGCGATCTTCAGGGCCGCCACGCGACCGGCACCGCCTGCGCCGAGGAGCAGGATGCTTTCGCCGCGCACCTCCATGCCGAGATCTTCGCGCAGGCTTTGGGTGATGCCGTCGGCGTCGGTGTTGAAGCCGTGGCTACGCACGTTTTCCGGGGCGGTTTCAAATTCATGAATGGCGCGCCAGTCGCCTGAATCAGTTTGGCCCTCGAAGAGAATAGTGTTGACCGCACCCCATTCGCGGGCGCTTTCGTCTAGTACATCCACCATCTCCAGCGCAAGCAGCTTATGCGGCACAGTAAGGTTGAGGCCTACATAATGCATGGCCTGCGCGCCGGCAATGGCTTCGGCGAGCTGCTCAGGGCGCACCTCGGCGGCTGTGTAGCGCCAGTCCAGTCCGAGCGCGGCGATGCCGGCGTTTTGCATGGCGGGCGAGGCGGAGTGGTGCACAGGAAATCCGTACACGGCACACAGGCGTGTGCGGGCGGAAACGGTCTGGGCGTGGTCGGCCACGGGCGGAATGTAACGGGGCACTGCGCATGGGTCGAGGGTTGAGTGACTTGACGCCCGCCCTTCGCTTTCCCAAGATGGGTCGCCGACTGACCATGAGTGAATCTGTTTTCCCCCCATCTACTGAGGCTGTAACCGGCGCGCATGTATCATCCCTCGACCAATACCGCGAGCTGTACGACCGTTCGATCAATGATCCGGAGGGTTTCTGGACTGAGCACGCCCAGCGGCTGCATTGGGTTGAGCCGTGGCACACGTTGCGCGAGTGGGATTATCACAAGGCGAAAATCGGCTGGTTTCTCGGTGGTAAATTAAACGCCTGCTACAACTGCGTGGATCGGCATGTGGAAGATGGGCACGGTGACGATACGGCGTTGATCTGGGAGGGGAACGATCCGGACGAGAGCCGCACGTACAATTATCGCCAACTGCAGGCTGAAGTACAGCGCGCGGCCAACGCACTCAAGGCGATGGGGGTCGGCAAGGGTGATCGCGTGTGTATTTACATGCAAATGATCCCGGAACTCTCGATCGCCATGCTGGCCTGCGCACGGCTTGGCGCGGTGCATTCGATAGTCTTTGGCGCGTTCAGTGCGGATAGTTTGGTGACGCGCATCAACGATTCTGAGTGCAAAGCCATCATTACACAAGACACCGGCGTGCGCGGCACTAAGCTTGATATCCCGATGAAGGCCAACGCCGATCTGGCCGTGAAGAGTACGCCGTCGGTGGAGAAAATACTGGTTGTCCAACGCACTGGCGCAGAGGTGAGCATGAGCGAGGGGCGTGATGTGTGGTGGCATGAGGCTTGTGAAGCGGCGGCCCCCGTGTGTCCTGCAGAGCCGATGGATGCGGAAGATCCGCTTTTCATTTTGTACACCTCCGGCAGTACAGGCAAACCAAAGGGCGTGCTGCACACCACCGGCGGGTACCTCACCTATGCGGCCACGACGCATCATTACATTTTTGATTATCAACCCGGCGATGTTTACTGGTGCACGGCCGATATCGGCTGGATCACCGGCCACTCCTACATCGTGTACGGGCCCATGGCCAATCGTGCCATCACCATGATGTACGAGGGCGTACCGAACTATCCGGACTTCGGCCGGTTCTGGCAGATTGTTGCCAAGCATAAGGTGAACATTTTTTATACCGCGCCGACCGCCCTGCGGGCCTTGATGAAGGAAGGCAATGACTGGCCAGCGCAGCACGACCTCTCCAGCCTGCGATTGCTGGGTACGGTGGGTGAACCGATCAAGTCGCCTGAATGGACGTGGTACCACGAGGTCATCGGCAAAGAACATTGCCCGATTGTCGATACATGGTGGCAGACCGAGACCGGCGGCATTTTGATATCGCCGTTGCCCGGCGCCACGCCCACCAAACCGGGCAGTGCCACGCTACCGTTCTTTGGGGTTAAGCCGGCCTTGGTAGACGAGGAAGGCAATGTCATCGAAGGCAATGAAGTGTCCGGCAATCTCTGCATGCTCGAGCCTTGGCCAGGCCAGATGCGCACGGTGTACGGCGATCAGCAGCGTTTCTACGACACCTATTTCGCGCGGTTCCCGGGTAAATATTTCAGTGGCGACGGCTGCCGCCGTGATGCCGATGGTTATTATTGGATCACCGGCCGCGTGGACGACGTGATCATTGTCAGTGGTCATAATCTCGGCACAGCCGAGATTGAAGGCGCCATTGGCGGACATCCGTCCGTAGCTGAGGCGGCTGTGGTGGGGTATCCGCACGATATCAAGGGCAATGCCATTTATGCCTATGTGACGCTCAAAACCGGCGAGGAAGTGACCGAGACCACGCAGGCGGAGATTGTGAAACAAGTCCGCGCCGACATTGGCCCGCACGCGTCGCCCGACAAAATCCAGTTCACCCCAGGCCTACCCAAGACCCGCAGCGGCAAAATCATGCGCCGCATTCTCCGCAAAATCGCCGAAGGGGATACCGAAGACCTCGGAGATATCAGCACGCTGGCCGACCCCGGCGTGGTCGAATCACTGGTCGAAGGCCGAGTGGGATGATGTGCTGCCGGCGCCTCGCCAGCAGATCTTGAGCGGTGAATGTCTAAATCTTGCGCCGGTCACGCTGCGGCTCTAGTTTTGCGGAGATGAGTTGGCTGCCGTTTGAATTCTCTCTGGCGCTGCGTTATCTGCGGCCCAAGCGAACTGCAGTGTCGTTTATCACGCTCATTTCCGTGGTGGGCGTGATGCTCGGGGTGGCCGTGCTCATCATTGTTACCTCCGTCTTCTCGGGTTTTCATCTGCAGCTCAAAAAAACCTTCTTTCAATTCTCGGCTGATGTCCAGGTGCGGCAGGTGGTAGACGATGGATTCGGTGGCATGGCCGGCGTGCCGATTGCGGATTATGATGATCTAGCCAAACAGATGGAGTCACTCGAAGGCGTCACCGGAGCCATGCCGATTGTAGTGGGGAAGGTGATGCTTGAAACCCAACGGGAAGGCATGGAGCCAGCCTTTGATGCGCCGAAATTGATCGGGGTGGATGAGGAAGGCATGCGCAAGGTCAGTCAGGTGCCGCAGTCGACGGTGCTGGGCGAGTTTGATTTATCGGGTAATGGCTTAGTGGTGGGCTGGAATTTTGGCAGGCCTGATGGCGCGTTTCGGCTGAACGTTGGCGACACCGTGCTGATTTATTCGCCGCAAAGTCTTAAGGAAATGAAGGATGCCAAGGAGGAAGGCGAAACGCTTGGGATTTTGCCAGAAGAATACACCGTGAAAGGCATCTTTGATGCGGGGCAGGGTGAACTGAACGATTTTATTTTTTGTGATATTTGGAACGCGCAGGACTTGTACCATATGGAAGATGACGTCGCGCACATGGTCTGGGCGGAAACCGATCAGCCGTTAAACCTGAAGCCGATCAAGGCCGGGCTGCAGCAGAAACTGGGCGCCGGGTATCACATTGGTACTTGGGAAGACCTGAACCCCGTGCTGCTGGCACAGGTGGAAGTGGAGAAAATGGTGACGCAATTCCTGATGTTCTTCATCGTGATTGTGGCGGCGTTCGGTATCGCCAGTTCGCTGATCATCTTTGGCGTTCAGAAAACCAAAGAGATCGGCTTGCTCAAGGCCTTGGGTGCGACCAACGGGCAGGTAAGTAATGTATTCCTAATCCAAAGCGCGGTGGTGGGGGTGTTGGGTACGGCCTTCGGCGTGGGGTTGGGCATGTTGGTGCTCAAATATCGCAACGAATTTCTAGAGATTATGCGCGGCAGAGGCGTGGAATTGTTTCCGGAAAAACTGTACGGCTTTCGGGATTTGCCGGCGCAAATTGTCCAGAGCGATGTGTTGATCATTTGCGGTGTGTCGTTAGTGATCTGTGTGGTGGCCGGTTTATTGCCGGCTTGGAACGCGGCCCGGTTGCAGCCGGTGGAGGCTTTGCGCAATGAGTAAAGTGGTCCTCCAGGCCGAGGAGGTGGAGAAGTCGTATTTTCTGGGCGGCAAGGAGTTGGCAGTGCTTCAAGGGGTGAGTCTGGAATTACAGGCGGGCGAATTTGTGGCGTTGCAAGGCGCGTCTGGCTCGGGCAAAAGCACGCTGCTGCAATTACTGGGGGGCTTGGATCGGCCGACGGTTGGCACCATTCGGTTTGATGGCGATCCGTTGCGGGTGCAAACCCCGGCGCAGGCGGCGAAATTCCGAGGGAGCCACGTAGGCTTTGTCTTTCAGGCGTATCACCTGTTGCCGGATTTGGATGCATTGGAAAATGTATTGTTGCCCGCGCAGGTTCAGAGACGGCCACAGGCAGCGTCTGAACAGCGGGCTCGGGATTTATTAGACAGCGTTGGGCTCAGTGACCGGATGGATCACCGGCCTTCGGAATTATCCGGCGGCGAACAACAACGGGTGGCGATCGCTCGGGCACTGATGAATGAACCGGAGATCGTGCTGGCCGATGAGCCAACCGGTAATCTGGATACCGGCACGGAGTCGGAAATAATTGATCTTCTCAAACACTTGCATGCCGATAGACAATTAACATTGCTGGTGGCCACGCACGACCAAACGGTGGCCCGGGCCGCCCAGCGCGTGGTGCATTTGAAGGATGGCCGGGTGTGTGAATAGTGAGAGATTGCTCCGGCAAGGAGGATGCGGCTAAGGTGCGCCTACCGATGAAGGTATTTGTCGACGGAAAATTTGTGGATGAAAAGAAGGCGGTGGTCTCCGTGTTTGACCACGGCCTACTTTATGGCGACGGCGTTTTTGAAGGCATCCGCGCTTATAACGGCCGCGTCTTTAAGCTCAGCGAGCATGTGGACCGGCTCTTTTACTCGGCCAAAGCGATTCTGCTGAAAATCCCCATGAGCCACCGGGCGATCTGCGAGGCGGTGCGTGCAGCTTGCAAGCGGAACAAGATTCGCGACGGCTACATCCGTTTGGTGGTGACGCGCGGCGCGGGCACATTGGGTCTGGATCCCAACCGCTGTAGCAATCCACAGGTGATTATTATCGCGGACAAGATTCAGCTCTATCCGGAGACCTTTTACAAAAAAGGCCTCGAGATCGTTACAGTGCCGACCACGCGTAATCACACCAACGCAGTGAATCCGGCGATCAAATCGTTGAATTATCTGAACAACATCCTCGCCAAGATCGAGGCGATCAATGCCGGTTGCGTGGAGGCGATTATGCTTAACAGCCAGGGATTTGTGGCCGAATGCACGGGCGACAATGTGTTTATGCTCAAAGGTGGAGAGCTGCTGACCCCGCCGCTGGCGGCCGGCGCGCTGTACGGCATTACGCGCAGCGTGGCGATTGAACTGGCCGAATCACTGGGCATCAAAGCGAAGGAACCGAATTTGACACGGTACGATCTCTACAATGCCGACGAGGTGTTTATAACCGGGACAGCGGCGGAAGTGGTTCCGGTGGTGAAGATTGATGGCCGCCAGATTGGTTCTGGGAAGCCCGGCAAATTGACCAAGAAACTGATCAAGGCATATCAGGATTTGACGAACTCCACGGGAGAGGTGATATAGAGTAAAGATGAAGTGTTGCCAGCCAGACTGCGAGAATGAGGCCACGGTGCATCTGACCGAAATTGTGAATGGTCAGATGAAGAAGATCGATCTCTGCGAGGAATGTGCCAAGGACAAGGGCGTGACCGATCCGCAGGGGTTTGCGCTGGCGGATTTGCTGCTCGGCTTGGGGGCTTCCTCCGAAATGGAATCGGTGAGCGCGGAGCTTGAATGCCCGACCTGCGGGTTTACTCATGCGGATTTCAAAAAGACCGGTCGCCTCGGTTGCTCCACCTGTTACACCGTCTTTGCGGAGCCGTTGGTGGGAATGCTCAAGCAAATGCACAAGGGTACTCAGCACGTTGGTAAAGTGCCCAAGGCGTTAAGGGCGAAGCTCAATATCACCAAGCAGCGCGATACGCTGACTGAGCAATTGCAAAAGGCGATTGAGATGGAAAATTACGAAGAAGCCGCGCGCTTGCGCGATCAGTTGAAAGAACTGGAGTCAGTCGGCTCGGTAGAGGAGGGAACTTGATGGAGTTGCTAGATTTTCTTACCCCTTCGGATGAACTCTCGGCAAATGGCGGTCCAGAGGATCATATCGTACTGTCCAGTCGGGTGCGATTGGCACGTAACATTTCCGGCGTGCCGTTTCCCGGGCGGGCCAAGAAAGCCAGTCGAGAAGAAACGTGCGAAGCCATCAAGCCGTCTGTTTCAGGGGCTTCGGCCATGCGCGGGGGATTCTCCACTGGCATGGGCGACCTGAAGGCCCTTGATAAGCAATTGCTGGTGGAACGGCACTTGATCAGCCGCGAACACGCCGCCAAGGGCGGCGGCAGTGCGCTTGTGTTGAACAAGGACGAAACGCTCAGCGTGATGGTCAATGAGGAGGATCATCTCCGCATGCAGGCGCTCCTACCGGGCATGCAAATCAAGCAGGTTTGGCAGAAAATCGACCGGTTTGACACGAGTTTAGAGAAGAAGCTGGAGTATGCGTTTGATGCTTCCTACGGCTATTTGACGGCGTGCCCAACCAATCTCGGGACGGGCATTCGCGTCAGTGCCATGTTGCATTTGCCGGGGCTGGTCTTGACGGATCAGGTGAACCAAATTGTCCAAGCGGTGACCAAGCTGGGTCATGCGGTGCGCGGGTTGTACGGGGAAGGAACCGAAGCGCTCGGGCATATTTTCCAGGTGTCCAACCAGATGACACTGGGCGAGAGCGAGGCGGATATCATCGAGCGAATCCACAAAGTGGTGCTGCAGATTATTGAGCACGAAACGAACGCGCGGGCGACATTGCAGCAGGGGAAGCCGAAGGAATTGTTCAACCACATCGGTCGGGCGTACGGCGTGCTGGCCAATGCGCATATTGTGAGTAGTAAGGAATCGATGAATCAACTGTCGTTGATTCGGCTCGGCGTGAAGCTGGGGATGTTTGAAGATTTGGAGACTTCGGTGGTAGATGAGCTATTTTTGGTCACCCAACCGGCACATTTGCAGCAGTTGGTGGGGGAAAAATTGTCCGGCGAAGAACGCGACGTGCAGCGCGCGGATCTGCTGCGCAGTCGTCTGAGTGGACTGCAAGGCCCTAAGGTGAGTGAATAGGAGGGAGTGATCCTAGAAATCCGTCCAATTCACTGGAGATTTCCGGGTTTCTGGGCATAAGTTGGCATCCGGATTGCTGGACGAAAACGGGTTTTTCAGTTAAATTGAATTTCAGCGATGAGTGACGAAGGTATGAGCAATTTTACGCCGCGAGCGCAGCAAGTGCTGGCGCTGGCGCGCAAGGAGGCGGACCGGTTTAACCACAACTTTGTGGGCACCGAGCATTTGCTCTTGGGACTCATCAAACTGGGGCAGGGCGTGGCGGTTAACGTGCTCCAGAAAATGGGTCTCGATTTGGAAACCGTGCGTCTTGAGGTGGAAAAACAGGTCGGCACGGGCCCGGACCAAAAACAGGTCGGCAATATTCCGTACACCCCGCGCGTTAAGAAGGTCTTAAACCTAGCCTCTAAGGAGGCCAAGCAACTGCAGCATACGTACGTGGGCACCGAGCATATTTTGCTGGGACTACTGCGTGAAGGCGACGGCGTGGCCGCGCGCGTCCTTAAGAATCTCGATATCGATATCGAACAAACTCGTCAGGAAATCCTCAAGGAACTGGATCCCAATTTCGCCATGAGCGATGAGGAAATGGAGGAGGACGAGGAAGGCGAGGAGGAGGCACCGACTAAGGGCGGCAAAAAGGGCAATAAGACGCCCGCGCTGCGAGCCTTTGGGCGGGATCTCACGGAGATCGCCCGCAAAGGCGAGATGGATCCGGTGATTGGCCGGGCCGATGAAATCGAACGGGTTATCCAGATTCTCTGCCGTCGCACCAAGAATAATCCCGTGCTCCTAGGTGAAGCCGGCGTCGGCAAGACGGCGATTGTGGAAGGGCTTGCTCAAGAAATTATCGCCGGCAATGTGCCGGAAATCCTGCGCGATCGGCGCGTAGTCACCTTGGATCTTGCCCTCATGGTGGCGGGCACCAAGTATCGGGGTCAGTTTGAGGAACGCATCAAGGCAGTGATGGATGAAATCCGTCGTGCTAAGAACGTGATTCTCTTCATCGACGAGCTACACACCATCGTGGGTGCCGGTTCGGCCGAAGGCACGATGGATGCCAGCAATATTATCAAGCCCGCGCTCAGTCGCGCCGAATTGCAATGCGTCGGTGCCACGACGCTCAATGAGTACCGCAAATACATCGAGAAAGACGCCGCTTTGGAACGCCGTTTCCAGACTGTGAAAGTGGAAGCGCCGTCAATTGATGAAGCGGTGGAAATCCTCAAGGGCCTGCGCGTCAAATATGAGGACCACCATCACGCTGAGATCTCTGATGAGGCGGTGGAGGCGTCTGTGAGACTTTCTGATCGCTACATCACGGCGCGTTATCTGCCGGATAAGGCGATTGACGTCATGGATGAGGCCGGTTCTCGGGCCCGCATAAAGACCATGACTCGACCGCCGGAGATCAAGGAACTCGAGCAGAAGATCGAGGAGATCAAGGAGAAGAAGGAAGAGGCGATCAAGGAACAGGATTTCGAGCGTGCCGCCGCCATGCGCGACGAGGAAAAGCAGGCAAAGGAAAATCTCGAGACCTCCATGGAGGAATGGAAAGCCGCCAGCGCGGACAATCGCGTGGTGATTTCCGATGAGGACATCATGCAGGTGATTTCCAAGTGGACCGGCATTCCTCTGCAACGGATGGAGAAAGACGAGATTAAGAAACTCCTCAGCATGGAAAAAACGCTGGAGGAAACAATCATCGGCCAGAGCGATGCCGTCGAGGCTTTGAGCAAGGCACTGCGACGATCCCGCGCGGACCTTAAAGATCCCATCCGGCCAATCGGCGCCTTTGCCCTGTTGGGACCCACCGGCGTCGGTAAAACACTGCTGGCAAAGACGATTGCCAAAGAACTTTTTGGTGATCCTAAGGCGCTGATCCAGATCGACATGAGTGAGTATATGGAGAAATTCGCCAGCTCACGTCTGGTGGGTTCGCCTCCAGGGTATGTCGGTTTTGAAGAGGGCGGTCAATTGACCGAGCAGGTGCGCCGTCGGCCGTACTCGGTGGTGCTTTTTGACGAAATCGAGAAGGCACACCCGGATGTGGCGAACATGCTTCTCCAGATTCTGGAAGAAGGCAAGCTGACAGACAGTCAGGGTCGCACGGTTGATTTTCGGAATACGATTATTTTGCTTACCTCCAATGTCGGGGCCGAGAGCGCCAAGAGGAGCAAGTCGATCGGGTTCAACAATACCGATGAAGATGTCGATTACGAGAAGATGAAGGAACTGATTATGGACGAAGCCAAGAAGGCGTTTCGTCCGGAGTTTCTCAACCGGCTCGACGACGTAATTGTGTTCCACTCGCTCGACAAGCAGGCTTTGATGAAAATTCTCGATCTGGAGATCATCAAGGTCGTGGAGCGGTTGGAGAAAAAGGACATCAATCTGGTGCTCGACGATAAGGCCCGCGATTTCCTTGTGAAAAAGGGGCACGATCCCGAGTACGGGGCGCGACCGATGAGGCGCGCGGTGGAACGGTTCATGGAAGACCCGTTGGCCGAGGAAATTTTGCGGGACAAACTGACTGAAGGTCAGCCCATTCAAGTGTCATCCGACGAAGATAAACTGACCTTTACGCAAGAAACGGCCGCCGAAACCGCTGTGGCCGGCGACTAATTCGCGTCCTTCGGGGCGCATCAAAAGGAGTGAGGTGGCATGAGCGCCGCCAAGGGGGAATTATCCAGCTTTGTGATAGGCATGGGCCGCGTGGCGCTGTTGGCGTACGAGGTGGTTCGTTCCGTATTCTCTGTTCGCCTGAACTGGGGCGAGTTCATAAAGCAAATGCACTTCATTGGCCTGAAGTCGCAGTTTGTGGTCCTCACCACCGGCGCCTCCACCGGCATGGTGTTTTGCGCGCAAACGTTTTATCAATTTCACAAGGTCAAGATGGACAACGCCACACTCAGCGTGGTGGGCGTGGCTATGACCAGTGAGCTCGGGCCTGTGCTGGCCGGGCTGATGGTGGCGGGCCGTGTGGGGGCGGCTATGACCGCCGAGATTGGCACGATGCGAGTGACCGAGCAAATTGATGCGCTGCGCACGATGGCTACCCATCCGGTGGATCATCTCGTGGTGCCGCGTGTATTGGCTACGGTGATTTCCATGCCGCTGCTCACGGTGTTGGCCTGGGTCGTGGGGATTTTCGCCGCCATGATTTTAGCTAGTTCGTTGCTCGGTATAGAATCCGCCTTTTCGCTCAAGCATATGTACTTTTACACCGACGCAGAGGATGTACTGATGGGCGTAATCAAGGCGCTAGTGTTCGGGCTCTTGATTTCACTGATCAGTTGTTATCGCGGTCTCAACTGCAGAAACGGGGCCGAAGGCGTTGGGCAAGCTACTAACGAAGCAGTGGTGCAGTCGTGCATCGCGATTCTGGTCTCCAACTTTTTCCTCACACTCTTCCTGCGTTCGCTGTTGTATCCGGGCTAATGATTGAAGTTTCGAAAGTCCGAAAGAGCTTTGGCGACCAGGTGGTTCTCCGATCGGTTTCCTTTTCTGTGGAAGCCGGCGAAAGTGTAGCGATCATTGGCCGCAGTGGCACTGGCAAGAGCGTGCTGATCAAACACCTCGTGGGACTGCTGTCGCCAGATGAGGGGGCGGTGCGGGTGGAGGGTCAAGATTTGGTGGGCATGAGTGAACGGCAGATGCTCAGCGTGCGACAGAAATTCGGCATGCTCTTTCAGGGCGCGGCTCTATTTGACTCCATGAATGTCCACGAAAATATCGCCTTCCCACTCCGTCGCTCGGGCGTAACTGATGATGCGGAGATCAATCGGCGCGTGGAGGAGGTGCTGGGTCTGGTAGAATTGCCCGGGGTCGGCGGGAAAATGCCCTCGGAACTGTCTGGCGGCATGCAGAAACGGGTGGGTTTGGCCCGGGCCATTGTGCATCGGCCGCAGATCATTCTTTATGATGAGCCGACCACGGGGCTGGATCCGGTCGTGGCCGATAGCATCGATCAATTGATGATGCGCGTGCGGGACCAGTACAGTGTCACGTCTATCGTGATTACCCACGACATGCGCTGCGCCCGGCGCATGGGGCAGCGGATTATTTACCTGCGTGAGGGACAAGTTTATCTGGACGCCTCCGCTGAGGAGGTCTTCAATTCAGAAGACCCGCAGGTCAGTCGGTTCATCCGGGGCGAGGCGGATTTGAAGGAGGTGGATTTCTCATGAGCGGCGGACGCTTGGAATTTAAGGTCGGACTGTTTGTTATCGTGCTGCTGGGATTGGCGGCGGTGATGAGCATCAAGTTCAGCGAAACAGGCTTCGGCTTGCGCGGCACTTATTCGCTGACCTTGCGTACTTCAAACGCCGGAACCATCATCCGCGATTCGCCCGTGCTGATGTCCGGGGTGAAGGTTGGTTATGTCGATAGCTTCGATTTGACCGAAGACGGCAGCGAAGTCCTGATCAATGTGGAGCTGTACCCGGAATATAGCAAGGTCGTGCGCGAAGGGGTGACCTTTCGGATCAAATCCACCGGCTTCTTGGGGGACCAATTCATTGGCGTGTTTCCCGGTGAAACCATGGGGGCGGAGCTGGCCGAAGGCACGGAGCACCCGTGTGAATCACCGTTTGATGTGGAACAGGTCGGCCAAAAAGTCAGTGGCTTGATTGATCGGGTGGATGGAGCGGTGAGAAAGATCGATTTACTGGTGGGCAATGTGAACACCAATTTGCTGAGCTCGAATTCTGTGGAAAACATCACCGCGGCCATTGCGGAATTCCGGGTGACCTCCGAGAAGTTGAATCAAATTTCCACCAAAGTGGACGGCCTGATCACCACCAACGGTCCGGCCCTGACTGCCGGTGTGGCCGAGCTGAGTGCCTTCGCCAAGGAACTGCGCGGGGCCGTGCAAACCAATGCGCCCGTGCTACAGGCCAGTATCACTAATTTCAATACCAGCATGGCCAACTTCTCCGAGTTTACGGATCAGTTGCGCGAGGCCCTGGACACCAACGCACCGGCGATTCACACCAGCGTGACCAATTTTGCGGCGTTCACCCGTCGCCTCCATGCCTCGGCCGGGGAGCTCGAGGTGCTCATTGCTACCAACGCGCCCACCGTCCAAAGCGCGCTCAGCAACATTGAGACGTTTTCCGTGAAGCTCGACAAAACCACAGCCGATTTGCAATCCACGCTGGCAAATAACCGCACCAATATCACCGCGGTGGTGGAGAACCTAGCGACGGCTACCGAGAGCATCAAGGGCATTACCCAGAGCGCGAACCGGATCCTCATGGAAATTGAGTCCGGCCAAGGCTTGGCCGGGGGGCTTCTTAAGAACGAAGAGATGCGACTGCAATTCCAGGCCGTGCTGACCAACTTGAACGGCACGGCCATATATTTCTCGAACCTCGCCAGTAACCTCAATGCTCGCGGGATTTTCTACAAACCTAAACCCGAGCGGCTGGTCAATCCGCCGCGCAGCGTGAAGCCTAAGTAAAATGGATCGCGTGACGGTGTTCACCGCATTCAATCCCGTGCAGGCGCAGATCGTAAGTACGCGCCTGCAAACAGCCGGGCTGGATGCCACCGTGGAAGGCGAGGCGGCCGCGCTGAGTATGGAAGGGTACTCGCTTGCCACCGGAGGGATTCGCGTGCAAGTTCCGTCCACTCAGGAAGACGAGGCACGTCGGTTGATCGAGTCGGATGAAGAAAACGAATCCTAAACTCTGGGGGAAATTGCAGGCCCAGTTGACGCCGGGCGAATTGAAGCTCGATTCGGCTACGTTAGAAGGGCATCAGGGGGATAAATGGTTTGCCACCGGTCGACCCGAAGCCGTGGCCCTGCCGCGTTCGAGCAAAGCGGTCAGCACAATTCTTCGGTTTGCCCATCGTCATCAAATTCCGGTGACGCCGCGCGGTGCCGGTTATGGCTACGTGGGTGGGTGCGTGCCGTTACGCGGCGGTATAGCCCTTTCTGTCGCGCGCATGCGACGGATCAAGGAAATCCATGAGGACGATTTCGTGGCCGTGGCCCAGCCTGGAGTAATCACTGCGGATCTTCAGGCCAAGGCCGAGGCCAAAGGATTGTACTATCCGCCTGATCCGGCTAGCCGAGCGGATTGCAGCATAGGCGGAAACGTGGCGACCAACGCCGGCGGTCCACGCTGTCTCAAGTACGGGGTCACCTCCGATTATGTGTTGGGACTGGAGGTAGTGCTTCCCGATGGCACGATCACACGCGTGGGTAGTCGCACGCATAAAAATAAAACCGGCTTCGACTTCCCTCGCTTTTTCACTGGTACCGAAGGGTTGCTGTGCGTGGTGACCGAAGTGACGCTCAAACTTTTGCCGTTGCCGCCGTATCGAGCGGCGTTGTCCGTGGGCATGCCGACCATTGCCGCGGCGGCCAAGGGGTTACGGCAGATTTTCAAGGCGGGCTTTCTTCCCAGCGCGCTGGAGATTGCGGATGAGTTTACCCTCAATGCGGCTATGCAACGCACCGGCAGCCGGCGGTTGTCCGGATGTCGCGGGCATTTGATTGTCGAGTTGGACGGGCAGGAAAAGAGCGTGCGCAGCGAGTTGCGGGACGTGAAACGCCTGCTGGAGCCATTGAAACCGCGGTTTGTTGATCAGGCGCTGGGCGCCGAAGCGGTGGAGGCTATCTGGCAGTTACGCCGGGAATTCTCCTATTCACTGCGCGATACCGGTCTCGTAAAATTGAATGAGGATATCGTGGTGCCTCGCGGGTGTCTGGAGAAGTTATTGGCGTTCACCGCTCGGCTCCAGAAAAAGCACGGCATGCCGGTGGCCTGTTTCGGTCATGCGGGCGATGGAAATATTCATGTCAACGTGATGGTGGACGACACGCAAGTCGGTCATGAGCAACGGCGGGATGCGGCGTTGGACGAATTGTTTCGATGGGTCGTCAAACACGATGGCGTAATCACCGGCGAACATGGCATTGGTATTGCCAAGAAACGCTGGTGGCCGCTGGCTGCCGGCCCGGAAGTGCGCCGTTTGCATCAGGCGGTGAAAGATGCCCTTGATCCCAAAGGGATCATGAATCCTGGGAAATTTCTTTAGGGCCGGGCCAAGCCCACGGTGAGCGTGCGGCCAGCCAGTTCCGAGCCATCCAAGCTGACCACAGCCTTTTCGGCTCCCGTGGTATCAGCCATTTCGATGAACCCACACCCGTTGGAGCGATCGCTGCCTCGCTCCCGTACATGGGTCACCTCCACTACTTCGCCGGCCGACGCGAAATGCGCGGCGAGTTCTTCGTCTGAAATCTTGAAAGGCAGGTTGCCGACGTACAACGTGTTGGCCATGGGCGAAGGAAACCACGCCCACTCGTCAGGTTCAAGCTCGATGCACCAGCACAACAAATTCCCCCTTCGGCTTACGCTCGGCATAATGCTCGGCCAATTCCTCCGGAGTGCCGCGCAGGTATTCTTCGAATTTTTTGGTCAACTCGCGCGCTAACACCACCTGCGCCTCGGGCCATTGGGCGTGGAGTTCCCCCATCAGTTTGACAATCCGATGCGGGGATTCGTAGAGACACAACGTGCCGGGCACGGTATCTAGCGCTTCCAGCTTGCGGGCGCGGGCGCCGCTTTTGTGCGGAAGAAATCCGGCAAAATGAAATTCCTCCGTGGGCAAACCACTGGTGGGCAGGGCGGCGGCGAGGGCGCATGGGCCTGGTACGCTTTCCACACGATGTCCGGCCCCCAGCGCAGCGCGTACGATGCGTTCGCCTGGGTCGCTGATGCCGGGCGTGCCGGCGTCGCTAATCAGAGCAATAGTTTCGCCTTGGGCTAGGCGATCCAGTAATTCTCCCGATCGTTTGGCTTCGTTGAATTTATGACAACTGA
>MPLT02341314.1_pt1 | contig 25169 bp, 23 predicted proteins | sample 1617391 | NCBI WGS metagenome assembly MPLT02 (sample SAMN05944800, study PRJNA350692) | marine metagenome | biome: marine; feature: ODZ; material: water; isolation source: 70 m water sample filtered on 0.2 um supor filter | place: Pacific Ocean | collected 2012-04-08 | depth 70m m
AGGGCGCAATTGATGATCAACTCGGCCACCTGCGCAATATTGCGAAGCTCCAACAGATCGGCGGTTACCTTGAAATCCCAATAGTATTGTCGGATTTCCTCAAGTAAATTTTCAATGCGCGCACGAGCGCGGAGCAGGCGTTTGCGCGTGCGCACAATGCTCACGTAATCCCACATGCACCGGCGGATCTCATCCCAGTTATGGCTGACCACCACGAGTTCATCCGGATTTTCCGCCGCACCGGAATGCCACTCCGGCAGCGCCACATCCACCGGCGGCTGCGGTTCGGTTAACACCGATTGCGCCGCGCGATGGGCACAAACGAGGCCTTCCAGCAACGAATTACTGGCCAAACGATTGGCACCATGCAGGCCCGTACTCGCCACTTCGCCCACGGCATACAGCCCCGGTAGGACCGTCCGGCCGTCCACATCGGTTTGCACGCCCCCGCATTGATAATGCGCTGCGGGCACGACCGGGATGGGTTGCTTGGTAATATCGATGCCGAACTCGAGGCACTTACGATAGATGTTGGGGAAACGATCGATGATAAACGGCGCCGGTTTGTGGGTGATATCCAGCAGCATGTGATCAGACCCGGTGCGTTTCATTTCGCTGTCAATCGCGCGCGCCACAATATCGCGCGGCGCCAGACTGGCCATCGGATGAGCCTCATCCATAAATTCGCGCCCGGTCAAATCCTTCAACACCGCCCCCTCCCCGCGCAATGCCTCGCTAACAAGAAAGGATTTGGCCTTGGGATGATACAGGCAGGTGGGATGAAACTGCGTGAACTCCATGTTGGCCACCGGCACGCCCACGCGGTAAGCCATGGCCACGCCGTCGCCGGTAGCAATATCCGGATTGGTCGTGTACAGATACACCTTGCCGCACCCGCCTGTCGCCAATACCACATGCGGCGCGCGAAATGTTTCCACCTTGCCTGAGTTTCGATTCAGCGCATACGCGCCCACGCAGCGATTCTCGCCGGACAAATCCAGCTTGGCCGAGGTGATCAGATCGATGGCGAAATGGTCCTCGAACACACTCACATTTGGCGTTCGTTCCAAGGCCGCCAATAGGGCACGCATGATCTCGCGCCCCGTGGCGTCCTTGGCATGCAGCACCCGTCTTTTGGAATGCCCGCCCTCTTTGCCGAGCGAATAAAACCGCTCGCCATCGGCCGAAATACTTTCGCCCCGGGTAAACTCCATCCCGAGATCGATCAGCTCCTCCACCCGCGCCGGTCCTTCTTCAACAATCGTGCGCACGATCTCTTCGCGACATAACCCCGCGCCAGCCCGCAATGTATCGGCCACATGCAGATCCACCGAATCAGTCGGCTTGGTCACAGCCGCAATGCCGCCTTGCGCATACTGCGTATTCGCCTCGGCGAGATGCTTCTTGGTGAGGATCGCTACGCGTCCATGAGGCGCCGCCTTCAGGGCAAAAGTCAGCCCCGCGATGCCGCTGCCAATGACGATGTAATCAAATTCCTTCATGCTCACAGGGCGGTGTTATCAATCAACCGCACCGGCCCCACCCGCGCCGCCAGCAACAAACGCGTGCCGCGCACGGCTTTTCGAACGGGCCGCAAGGAGTCTGCGTCAACCACCTCCACATAGTCAACCGACACATCCGGCTGCGCCTCCATCAATCGCGTCAATCGACGCTTCAATCCCCCAACAGAATCGCCAACCGATTCTTTCGCCAACCGAATGGCCGCCGGCAGAACGGACGCCTGTTCACGCAAGCGCCCCTTCAAGCGCACATTGCGGGAACTCATAGCCAACCCATCAACTTCGCGCACCGTCGGCTCTAGGATTAGGCGCACCGGGAAATCCAAATCCCGTATCATGCGACGGATCACGGCCACCTGTTGAAAATCCTTTTCGCCAAAGACCGCTTCGGTTGGCTGCACGAGATGAAATAACTTCGCCACAACCGTCATCACTCCCGCAAAATGTCCGGGACGATGTTCGCCTTCAAACTGGAGGGCTAAATCGTTCTCCCCAATTTCCACGCTCGCCCCAACCGGATATAACGTCTGCGGCGCAAACACCGCGTCCACGCCCTCGGCACGACACAATTCTTTATCGGCCGCCAACGTGCGCGGATACCTATTTAAGTCCTTCGGGTCATTGAACTGCGTGGGGTTCACATAAACACTCACCACAATCACACCGTCTTCGCCAGCTAGTTTACGGGCACGACGGATGAGACTTAAATGCCCCTCATGCAGCGCTCCCATCGTGGGGACTAACACCACACGCCGCCCGCCCCGTTGCCAACGACGTGAGTGCCGTTGCATGGTTTGAGGGCTAGTGAGATTTTTCATGGCAAATAAAAAGGGCCGGCGAACCGGCCCCTCGAATTGCTTGCCGGCAGCTTAGTTCTTAAACTTCATGGACTGCTCCTGCGGTATCTCGTGGGCGCAAGGTTGATCGGTCGGCGCATCGGCCTCCGCATCGTTCGCCGACACCACATTGTTCGCCAGCATCCACGCCTCGACCTCGTCGCCACTCACGTCCGCCAGCATATTGCCATTGATCTCCACGCACGGTTGCAGCATCTGCCCAGTGCGCTCGATCATCTCGGCGCGGTGTTCCGGATTGTTGATCGTATCCTTCTCCTCCCACTCGAGTCCATGCTTACGCAAGACAGCGCGCACGCCTTCACTCCAGCCACAGGTTGGCTTCAAATAGCAGGTGATCTTCGGTTGTTCCATATGCGTCAAGTATAGCGTAAGATCCCAAAAATGCAAACCTCGCGCTGGATTGATGGTCCCAATCCGCGCACACTGCACGCATGGCACGCCGTGTTCTCATTGCCCCGGATAAGTTTAAAGGCACCCTATCCGCGTTGGAAGCCGCCCAAGCGATCGCCACCGGCTGGCGCCAAGCTCGGCCCGAAGATACCCTTATCCTCCAGCCCATCAGCGATGGCGGCGATGGTTTCGGCGTGCTGTTGGCCGAGGCGTTAAACGGGAAACTCACTTCTTGCGAAGCCTCCAACGCTGCAGGTCAAATGATCATAGCTACTTACTGGCTGACTCCCGATCAAACCGCACTGATCGAGAGCGCTAATGTGATTGGCCTCGCCATGCTAGAGCCTTCCGAACGAGCACCGCTTGGAAACGACTCCACCGGCTTGGGCCAAGTCATCCAACACGCAACGACCAACGGCGCGAAGCGCTTGATCATCGGCATTGGCGGCAGTGCCACCAATGATGGTGGATTCGGCATGGCCCGCGGCTTGGGCTGGGAATTTTTAGATTCTGCGAACAATCCACTCCCCGAATGGCCTGCACTGACGCAGCTAAATTCCATTGTACAGCCACTGAATCGTCCACTGCCTCCAATCACGACTGCCGTGGATGTGCAAAACCCATTACTGGGACCCAATGGCTGCACCCGAATCTATGGACCGCAAAAAGGACTCACCGAATCCGATTTGCCGATAGCCGAAGACGCTCTGAAAAAATTAGCCCGGATATGGAAGCAACAAACTGACGCAGATGCGGCGCAACTCCCCGGATCCGGCGCCGCTGGTGGATTGGGTTTTGGTTTGCACTGTTTCGCAAATGCCGAGTTGCAGTCCGGGTTCGAGCTGTTCGCCCGTACCGTTCGATTGGTAGAGAAACTGGCTGAGGCCGATATCGTGATCACTGGCGAAGGCGGTATGGATCGCCAAACCGTCATGGGCAAAGGCGTGGGCGAACTGGCCAAGCTGGCGCGTCAACACGATTGCCGTTGCCTTGCCTTAGCTGGAACGGTCTCTGATGAAGCCACTCTCGAAAGTGATTTTGAACAGTGCAGCAGCCTAACCGAGCTGACTTCCTGTACGGAAGCCATCGCCCATCCCGCTCGTTGGCTTCAAGCGCTAGCTCAACGCACCGCCGAACACCTCACCGAAACTGAACCGAACTAATCACCGCTGGATCCAGCGTCATTTCGCCGAATATAGAAGTCCGAACGCGCACACCTTTTGCGCTCCATTCTAATATTTCCCCAGTAACTCGCCCTTCCCCGCCAAGCGTGATCCACGCTGACTTTTCTTCGTCCGGCTGAATCTTCGGCGCGGCAAACACCACGGTCGCAACCTTCTCCAGCGGCACGGGCACCTTCGCAAACGAAGTTTCCACCATCAACTTCCCTCCCTCCACGCTGCCAACTTTGCCTTTGAGATTATTCCCGTTTGAAAAATGCACATGATCCTCTTCGCCCCCGACCGCTTCAGTCCCGCGCCCGTTGGGCAACTGCCCATTCCAGTGGCGCAAACGGATTCCAGAAATCCGCATGCGATCGGCCAATTGCGGATTAAACCCAAGCGCCCCGCCTCGACCGGCAAAACCATTGGGATCCTTCCAAGTTTTCACCAACTTACCACCCACCAACAAGGAAATCGCCGACTTCTTCTGATCCACTAACACCTTGATCGCAGCCTCTTTAGATGCTGGCCATTTAACGGACACCGTTCCGATGCTCGTAGAATTGTAGGTCAATCCATCGGGCGACGTATTGCGATACAAGTGCGCGTAGTTTTGGTACAGGCGTAGTTTATAGCCATTCACGGCGTTGTATTCGCGCACGCGATCCGCACAAATCACTACATCCATTCCCGGCATGTTTTTCCAGTTGAATGCAAAAGACAACTCGGACACAGCCGGCCATTTAAACTCGCGTCCAATCATGCTGCCAACTTGATCTGTGACGAGCGCTCCCTCTTCAAACCGCCAATGGAGGGCAGCCAATCCGACTTTTAAATCGATGGGGGCCTCTCCACGGCGCACGCGAACCTTGAGCGTATCGCCCACCAAATGTTTTTTAACCGCCTGGATCAAAAGTGTCCGATCCAAATATGCTTTGCCGTTCATGTGCGTAATCAAATCGCCCACCTTAAGCCCGCCTCGCATCGCCGGACTATCCGCCATCACTTCAGTGATCACCACACCGCCTACGTCCTCCCCGTCCTCGCCCAACACCACGCCCATTAAGGCCGCCCCCCAACCGCGCAGACTTCTCGGCCCATGGTAAACCAACTCCCCCTCCCCGCCCGGCACCAGCCAAGCCAGATGGTGGCGAGGAACAGATAACTTGCCGGCAAACCAAGTCTCGATCTGCATCGCGTCGGCATTAAGATCATTTAAATTGATAGCCAACTCATCGCCGTTTCGAAAACGCACGCGTGCCGTATGGACCCGGCGTTTCGGTGCATCTGCAGCACTCAACCGCAACTGCCGCAAGCCCTTCTGGGAAATATACCGCACGCCTTCAAAGGCGGGGTGGCGCCATGCCATCCCTCTCCCTTTTTCAACCCCGAGAAACTCCGCCTCAAAGCGACCCCCATCGGTCATCGTAAATACCCCCACCCGAGGCGCCGCCACCAATCCGGAGCCTAACAATATCCATGTGAGAATCGTTTTCATTGCCCCGCTCCTTTGCCTTCCGCCTTACCTGCGCCCTCGGCTCGACATAAAAGCTGCAGTTCCGATCCTGTTTCCGGATGGTTAAAATAAATCAGCCCCGTGAATCCTTGGCCCGGGAAAATATTTTTAGGCGCTGAACTGAATTGCCATAACGATCGCTTCAATTGCTGGCCCGTTTTGGCATCCATCACATCCAACATCACGCTGCCTCGATCGTTGCTGATCACCACCTCAAAATCCGCATGCATGGCCATGACTACATCCGGCTTCAGGGCAATCTCCGGCACGGGCCCTTCGGAGATTTCAATCATCAATTCAATTCGCTGTTCATTACCCAATGGCTGGGTCGTTTCTGCCCGTGACCAGGATTCACACACCAACACAAAGCGATCGCCTCCCGGCGCATTCCCTGAGCATCCCACCAGGACCAATGTTAGAAAAATCCAGTGCACACCGCACTGTACCCCCTCCAGCGATTTTGGCAAAGCCCACTTATTGCGAAACCGGAGCCACTTTGTTGATTGTGAGATAGAACGTATTTTTGAAAATTTCCCCGTCGACAGTGTCTAGATTGTAGCGAATCGCCATCGAATGTACTGGCTTCACTTTATTCATTCGCAAAAAAACAGACCGGCCATCCGGCAACAAGCGGACATCCAATATCCCCACCGGATCCCTGCCCTGCTTCGAAGGATCTTTCACCGACCAATCCTTGGAGCCATAGGTGCCGGACCATTGATAGTTCCATTGTTCAGCCGCCCAACTGTCGACATCCTCAGCGATCTTTTTGTCGAGCCGTTCACTGAACGTCAGCTGAATGCCGGTGGAATAAACCTTCAACCCCACCGGACGAGGAAACGGTTCACCGGTATAACGCACGCGCTGGAGACAACCATCACGCACGGCCGCCGTCTGCCACCCACGCAACCCCGATACATACAGGTGTCCGTCCTTGGAATTAAAACGCCCACGACAGACACCGGAGAGAAAGCGCCCCGGCAAGGCCACCGCGCCGCCGTTATCTCCGCCATCACTGATCACGTGCATCATCGTGCAGCGGCCGTAGGAGAAATGGATCAGACCGCCCCCGAACTCATCCCACTGATTTTCAGGCACCCACACCTGTCCGCCGGCCGAGTTATCCAGCACCCGTGGGACCCACATCAGGGGCGGATCAAAGGTTGTCGGCGCTGTGGCCCGTTTGTGCATCGGCATATAGCCGTAAAACCCGCCGGGTTTAATTACATCCAATCGTGTCTCCGGTACCCAGGTGCCCTGCTGATCCGCGGCCGTAATGACCCCGCTGGGGCTCACGCCGAGACCGTTGGGATTGCGAAAGCCGGTAGCCACAACGGATAGTTTGCTGCCATCGGCCGACACCTTCAACAGCACCCCTCCATGCGGCGTGCCTTCGGCACAGCGAATGAAATACAAATTCCCTTCCGGATCGGATTCCAAACAGGTGGCATACGAATGCCCGCCGCCGCCGATCATGATGTCGTTGTTGAACGTCTCATAAAAATCCGCCTCACCGTCCTGATTACGATCATGCAACCGCGTGATTTGGTCGCGGCCTAATACGTACACCTGATCCTTTATCACCCGCAGGCCCAAAGGCTGATACAAACCCGTGGCAAACCGCTGCCACTTCACCGCCTTCAATTCCGCATCAATGCCCGTCACCTTCCAAACATCCCCGTGCGCCATCGCCACATAGCAATCGCCGTTGTCTGTGAAATCATGTCCGGCGGTAAACATCAGCGCTTGATGCGGATTTTTGTAGGGTACCGTTATGGTATCGATGGCAAACGGCGTTTTGCGCCGATCCACCACGCCTTGTGTGACGATCGGAGCTCCCCATCGAAGCCCCCCCGGCTTCAAGGCAATGCCCTGTTTCTCAGCCCCCCCAGACACTTGCAGCTCCTTCAGGTTGATCTTCGCCGTCACATCCTCGAGTTTCATGGTGAACCATTTCCCATTAACCGGCTTTACCATCACCACACGCTCAAACTGCAAGGACCCATCCGCCCCGGCACGAATCCATGGGGCATCGTAAATCTCCGCCTTACCCACATCATAACGAAACACCGCACGGTCGCCGGCCAGATAGATACCCTTGTAACGCACATGCCCCCGAGGTAACGGGCCGTTCTTGGGATTACGAGGATCAGTAAATGAGCCTACCTCATTCGCCACCCTCGGACTGGCCGGACTGGAGAAAACCATCGTTCCATCAGGCGTCAGCGGATTGATCAACCCATACCGACGCGGATGCGGCTTTAGGAAACCGCCCGTCCAACCAGCACGCCACACGCAGAGATCCGTATCGAACACCATCGTGCCCTCACCCTTAGCCCCCACCGCCACGGCGATCCCTTTGTGCGTACTGCCCTTCGGTGTTGCGATATGCCCGGAAACAAACGGACCAAACTTGGTTTTCGCATAGCGATCATCAATCCAATCCGCATCAGTCTGGCGCGTTGGGTCGTTGGCAGGCCCTGTGCCGCGCACGGAATTATCGATCGGAGGTTTGGTTGCCGAGGCTTCAACCGCGCGAACAGAACCAAAAGTTAGCAGATTTAAACCGATTACAAGTGGGATGATTCTCATGTTAAATTAAAATAATTTTATTCGTGCCGGAAATGATGGATCCGAGCCTGACTATCAACATCAACCAAAGCAACGTTTTGAATAATTGTCTTACCAGCCGCAAACTTCATGACCGAAGTGTCCAGTAAGTCCCAAACCCCGTCAATCCCATCGAAAATGGGGATAAGTCCGGTTTGGAAGATCCGACACACTCTGGTCTAGTTTCCCCGCTGATGAGGAAGCCACTGCTTATTCTGGCATTGGCCGGGGAGGTTCTCTTCGGAGGAGGTTTATTGGCTCAAGACGCGCCTACGGCATCGCCGTGGAAGGTGGACGCCCTGAGCAGTGAAGGCCAAATCCAATATGATGTGAACACCGGCAATATGACCGCCACCAACGGCGTGCGTATCACTTACAAACCAGGCACGCCAGACGAGGCGGAACTCACCGCCAACGCCGCGACCATCAACCAACAGGCCGGCACCGCCGTAGCTAACGGCAAGGTCACATTACGGCGCGACGGGACAATCTGGAAATCCGAACAGCTCACCTATAATTTTCGCACCAAAAACATTGAGTCCGCCCGTTTCCGCTCCGGCTCATTGGCGATGTTTATGGAAGGCGAGGCCATGAAGGGCGACCAGACCAACGCCGTCTACCGCGCGCACAACGCAATTCTCACCACTGACGACACCAAGAACCCTGACTTCTTTATCAAGGCCAAAGAGGTGGAGGTAGTGCCCGGCGAATACGCCATCTTTCGCGGCGCGGTCGTGCACGTTGGCAAAGTGCCGGTGTTCTATCTACCGTACTACCGTCGCAGTTTTAAACGTCATCCCTGGAACGTCCATCTGGAACCGGGTTTCAAGAGCGAATGGGGTGCGTTCCTACTAAGTGCCGTTCGGTGGCCTTCTAACGAATACTTGGGCGGCGAGTTTAATTTGGACTATCGTGCCGATCGAGGCTTTGGTTTGGGTCCCTCGCTGGAATACAAAACCCCCGAATGGGGTGAAGGCAACCTCAACCTTTATCATGCTTCCGATGATGATCCGCTAACCGATTCCCGCGGCTTGGCCATTTCCCGCGAACGTAACCTCGCCCAATGGAACCACCGTTACTCGAAGGATGAATTCAGTGCCATCGGCGTACTGGAATACGAATCCGACGAATACATGCGCCGCGATTTTTTTGAGGATCGCTACCGACAAAATGTCCAGCCCAACAGCTTTCTGGAAGTCGCCAATCACTGGGAAAACTACAACCTCAGCGTACTGATGCAGCCCCGTGTCAACGCCTTCTATGAGGGGATCCAGCGCAGCCCGGACATTCAATTCACCGGCACGCGACATCAACTCGGCGACACCCCGCTTTATTATGACACCGAATCAAGCGTGGGCTACTTCCAGCGCCGCTATGACTACGCCAGCGCCAGCGAGGACTACGGCCTGCTTCGGGCCGACACATTGCATCAGGTTTATCTCCCCAAAACCATCGGCGGCTGGTTGAATGTGACACCACGTGTTGGCATGCGGTTCACTCATTACGGTGAGAGCAACGGTGCGGGCAGCACCAAGCCCAGCAGCGAACGCTACGTAGCGCACACCGGCGTGGAGGTTTCCACCAAGTTCTCCAAGATGATGCCGGAATTGAATAGCCGGCTGTTGGGCATTGATACCGGAGCCCGGCACATCATCCAGCCCTCCATCAATTTTGCCTTCATCCCACGTCCGAATCGCGTGCCTGATGAATTGGATAAATTCGATTACGAAATCACCAGCCCGCGCCTGTTACCCCTAGAACTTCCCGAGTACAACGCCATCGATAATATTGACAGCCAAAACGTCGTCCGCCTCAGCCTCCGAAACCGACTCCAAACTAAGCGCAACCAGACCGTGGTGGATGTGGTGGATTGGGATGTCTACACCGATTGGCGCATGGATCCGAATAGCAATCAAAACACCTTTGCTGATGTTTTCTCTGACGCCCAACTCAATCCCCGCGATTGGATCAGCCTTTACTCCAACGTGCGCTACGACGTCGACAACTCTCTATGGCGCGCCTTCAACCAAGGCATCAACCTCCACCCACAAAACCATCGTTGGAACCTGACCGCCGGCCAATATTATTACCTCGCCCACCCAAGCACGAGCACGGCCGACCGAACCGATGTTTACTATAGTGGAACCGGCCTACGCTTGAATGAAAACTGGTCCTTTAGCACCCGCCAATATTTCGATGCCAAAGCCGGCGAGATGACCCAGCACGATTACATCCTGCACCGGGACATGCGCAGCTGGACCTTTTTCCTCGACCTTTCGTTCCGCAAGGACACAGGCCGACGCGACAACGAGATGGCCCTCTCCTTCAATTATTCGCTCAAGGCTTTCCCTCGCAAACCCGGTTTCAACTAGCGATCCTCAGCGACAAACCGCGCCACCACAGGCCGGTGATCTGAAGCGGTGCCCCAACCCGAAACGGCCTGCACCCACGTGCCGGAGCGATCCAACTCCCGCACCATTCCCTTGCTGGCCAATTGGTAATCCAACCGTGAGTACTCATCTTTCGCCCAGTAAAAATGAGTCCACGCAACACGACGCGAGTCATATCGTTGGTTGGCCGAATGTAGACCCCGATCCCCATTGCGTTCCACGGGCCGCAAATCCACCAGCCGAGGCGCGCGCCGTCCGATTAAGTCCTTGATCGGATCCGCATCAGGCGTGTCATTCAAATCCCCAACCACCAGCAGGTTTTCATCCGGGTTGGTTTTCAACCGTTCGGCAACCAACCGTCGCAAAGCACGCGACTCCTCCAAACGCAGGGCTGCCTGATCCGCGAAACCAACCGGCCGCTTGGATTTCAAATGGGCATTGAATAAAATGAATCGGTAACGGGTGTTTACCTGAATTTCAACCTCACCGAATCCGCGGCCTACCTGATAGCGCTTCCGATCCAGCAGAAAAGGAACCCGCGGATGCGATCGATCCTTGGCAATTGGAAACCGACTGAGCACAGCCATATGAATAGCCGGATCCGGCCCAACCACCCAAGCTTCATACGGATAATCCAAACCTTTGGCCTTCAACCTTGATCGCAATTCCGTCAACGCCGTTCGCCGGCCCATTTCCTGTAACGCGACCACGTCAGCGTCAATTGATTGTAGGATCTCCACCACCTTAGCTCGCGACGCCTCCGGTTTAGCTTTGCGTGTGCCGAAATCTTTCAGGAAATAGTTCTCAACGTTATACGTCACCACCGTGAACGTCTCCGCGCCATGAACCATCCACATCAACCCAATTAGGGCAACCATGCATCTCCAAGCCATGCCCAACCTTATCCGTTTAAGAGGCAGGACGGAAAGACATTTGCCGCCACCTATTCTCGTGCTATACTCATTTGCCCGTTTATGGAAAGCGACAAGCCAGCAGAACTGACCGATATCCAGAAAGAACCCGACCACCGCGAACTCCGTATCGACAAAGTGGGCGTACGCAACCTGCGTTTCCCCATCCGTATTCGCGATAAGGCGCATGCGCATCAGGACACCATTGCCACCATCGGAATGTTTGTGGATCTCCATCATCATTTTAAGGGCACGCACATGAGCCGCTTTATTGAGGTGCTCAACGCCCATGGCAACATAGTACACGTAGAAAACATCCCGGACATTCTGACCGCCATGCAGGAACGCCTGGATGCCCAAACGGTACACCTGGAAATGGATTTCCCGTTTTTCCTAGAAAAAGCCGCCCCCGTCACCGGCAAAACCGGTTTACTTGATTACGGGGCTCGGTTCGACGCCACGGCCACCGGAGGTGATATTGATTTCGTACTCGAGGTTCACACTCATGTCACCACGTTGTGTCCTTGCTCCAAGGCCATCAGCATCCATGGAGCCCACAACCAGCGGGGCGAGGTCACCGTTCAACTGCGCAGTAGTGAGACGGTTTGGATTGAGGACGTCATTGAACTGGTTGAAGCCAGCGGAAGTAGTGAGCTCTATTCACTACTCAAACGGCCGGATGAAAAATACGTAACCGAGCGAGCATACGAAAATCCCGTGTTCGTGGAGGACTTAGTTCGTAACGTCGCCACCCGCCTCAACGCTCATCCGCATGTGACCTGGTACAAAGTCGAGGTCGAAAACTTCGAAAGCATCCACAATCACAACGCCTACGCCTGCATCGAAAAGAGCTAGAAAGCCGTAAATCCAACGGTAAAAAAGATCACTTTTTTTGTGGCAATCCGGGTGTCTTTTGATACATTCCCGAACCCTTTTGCGGAAAAACCGCTGAAAACCGGCAACCTAGACACTTTTTTATAATCGTGGCAGCAAAGAAGAAAACAGCGAAAAAGGCGGCCAAAAAAGCCGCACCCAAGGCTGCAAAAAAAGCCGCACCCAAAGCTTCGGCTAAAAAGGCAGCCCCCAAAGCTTCTGCCAAAAAAGCCGCGCCCGCCAAAGCTCCGGCAAAGAAGAAGGCGGCAAAGAAGAAGGGCAAAAATGTTGCCGCCGCTTCGGCTGCCGCCATCCTTGGCGTTGCCAGCCCCAAGAAAATTGCCGTCAAGAAACTACCCAAGGCCAAGGCACCCGTATCTAAGATCCGCGTGAAGGCCGAGTGGAAGAAGTTTTACGAGATTCTCCTCGAGTTACGCGGCCGCCTCACCCACCAGATGGATGACCTCAAGAAGGAATCCGCAGAGGAAATGAGCAGCTACTCAATGCACATGGCGGATTCCGGGACAGATAATTTTGACCGCGACAATGCACTCAGCCTGCTCTCTTCCGATCAGGATGCCGTTTACGAAATCGATGAAGCCCTAAAGCGCATCGAGAAAAACATCTACGGCGTTTGCGAGCTCACCGGCAAAAAGATCTCAAAAACCCGCCTCACCGCGGTCCCTTGGGCCCGCTATACCGTGGAAGCCCAAGCACGATTGGAAAAAGAAGGGGCGGTTCGACAACGCAACAAACTCGGCAGTCTCGGCACCATTGATGGCGCCGGCGCCAGCAAAACCACCATCTCCGAATCATCTGATTCCGGAGCCAAATCCACCAAGTAATTTAACCATCATGCCACGCGAAATTGTCATTCTCGAATGTACCGAAGCCAAGGCGGAAGGCAAACCTGTCTCCCGCTACATGAGCACCCGCAACAAAAAGCTCCAAACCGAGCGTGTTGAGAAAAAGAAATACAACCCCAGCCTGCGCCGACACACGGTTCACCGCGAAATCAAGTAACATGCCCCCTCGCAAAAAAAAGACCACCACCACGACCACACGTCGCACCCCCCGGCCCAAGCCGGAAATGGACGTGAATATTGCCGATCTTGAACCCAAGAACGTGGACCTCCTCCGGCGCTATGTAACCGATGAAGGCCGCATCTTGCCGCGCAAATATACTGGGTTCCCCGCTGGCCACCAGCGCCAGCTCACTCGCGCCATCAAGCGCGCGCGTCAAATGCTGTTAATGAAATAACCTTTCTGAACGGCCCCTCGGACCTATCCGACGGGCCGTTCCTTTTAGGCTTTTATTGCAAATAGTTTGCATTTGTGATTTACCTCGCACTCATTGGTTCCGTGGCCGCTGGAGTTCTGGCGGTCTTGAAATGTAAGTTGGATGATCCGCACCGCCTAAATCTGGTGACCGCATTCACTGGCGCCTACCTCATGGCACTGACTTGCTTGCACCTTATTCCGGAAGTCTTCGGGGGCGGGCATCATCATCATGGCGACCATCATCATGGACCGGATGCAGTCACATTAGGGACCTTCATTCTCCTCGGATTCTTTTTACAAGTCGCGCTGGATAATTTCTCTGGCGGACTGGAGCACGGTCATGCTCATCACACTTCCGGTCCCATGCCGCTGGGCATGATTGGCGGTCTGTGCGTCCATGCATTCCTTGAGGCCATGCCACTAGCCCATATGGAAACGCCCCGGTTACTGGCTGCGATTGTCGTGCATAAATTCCCTGTCAGCATCGTACTCCTCACCATGTTGTTACACAACAGTCGCACGGCCAAAAACGCCTACCTTGCCTTACTCGTGTTTACCTTAATGGCACCCATGGGGGCACTGATCGGCAGCCACCCTAAACTCGAAAATCAGGCGCCTTACCTGTTGGCGTTGGTGATTGGTATTTTTATGCATGTCTCCACCACCATCCTTTTTGAAAGCGGTGAAGACCATCAATACAATCGCCGCAAAGCCATCGCCATTTTCTTGGGCGCAGCCCTAGCTGCCTTGGGAGTTTTCCTCCCCATCCACGCTCACTGACCGTGGGGCAACTGGAATTTTTCTACCTCTGGCAGAACTGTCAGCCCGCGTGAACAAACCGACCACTACGCCACTCGCCTAGGCGCTGCGTGCGAACCAATCGCATTCCCTGCCCCTCGAATGCCGCCTGCACTTCGGCAAATTGCGTATCCAAAATGCCCGCCAACACCAGTGTACCGTCGGGTTTCACACGGGCAATAAGCCGTTCCGCATTGGCGATGAGCAGATCATAAAAGAGATTCGCACACACCACATCGTGCTTCACTCGTGCATTCAAGGAGAGCTGTGTCACATCCGCGATTTTAAGTTGAACCCGTTCTTCCACGCGATTTTTCGCCGCATTTCGGCGAGCCACACGCACGGCTTCGGAATCATAATCAAACGCCTGAACCGGTCGATACCCCAATTTCGCCGCCGCAATCGAGAGGATCCCCGATCCGGTTCCGACATCCAGCAAACTCTGGGGCTGTCCTGTCTCGCGCAGGGCGACCAATTGGCGCAGACAAAACTTGGTGGTGGCATGTTGGCCCGTACCGAAGCTCAGGCCTGGATCTAGGATCACTACTTTCTGCCCGGACTTCGCCTTTTCGTTGCGCCAACTAGGTTTCAAAAGCAATTTCCCTTGGATGTCGATGGGTTTAAAATGTCGTTTCCAAGAATCCACCCAGTCTTCCCGCCGCAACCGCTTGACCTCCAATTGCCCTGCCCCCACTTCCAAACCGCAATCCGCTACCGACTCCAATCCCGCCTGCACCGCGTGCCGATGAGCTTCGGTGACCCTTTGTTTCTCACCGAGATATACCGACAAAATGGGCCCAGACTTTTCCGGATGCGTGAACACCGAAGGCGTTTGTTCAAACACCTTTTCCAGCACCCAACCCACGGCCTCTTCAGCTTCGGCCGTGGTAGCGAGTGAAACCTGCCGAAAGGCTGTCTTCATGAACCGGCAGCAATCGCTTCCTGCTGCAGTTTGGCCAGTGCCTCAACGCCGGTACGCCCCAAGGCAAGCATTTCATTCAATTCATCAGCACTAAACGTCGCCTCTTCGCCGGTGCCTTGCACCTCGATGTATTTGCCCGTGGTGGTCATAACGAGATTCATATCCACCTCGGCCGCTACATCCTCAACGTAGCACAAATCCAGCAACGGGGTGCCTTCCACAACGCCAACACTCACTGCCGCCACTGGATCAAGAAACGGGCTCTCCAGAAGTTTGCCTTCGTTGATCAACTTGTTGACCGCCAGGCTCAAGGCCACATAGGCGCCGGTAATCGACGCAGTGCGAGTGCCGCCATCGGCCTGCAGGACATCACAATCAATCCAAACGGTGCGGCTGCCCAGCTTTTTTAAATCCAACCCAGCCCGCAATGATCGGCCGATCAAACGTTGAATTTCCGTCGAACGCCCGTCGAGCTTACCCTTATTCACATCGCGCCGTTTCCGGTCGAGTGTGGAGTACGGTAGCATCGAGTATTCGGCCGTGATCCAGCCGCCTTCAACTCCTTGCGATTGCATCCAGCGCGGCACACTTTCTTCGATGCTCACCCCACAAATGACGCGGGTATCGCCCCATTCAATCAACGTGGAACCGGTGGCATGAGGCGCAATGTTGTTTTGGAAGGAAATCGGACGCAATTGATCGACGGTCCGTTGGTCGTGGCGCTGGTATGTTTCGCTCATGAGCCGCGCAGTGTAGGCAGCCACTTTTCATACGGCAATGCCGAACGCCCGTTTTTCATCGTCACCAACGGCCGCATTTCCTACCGTCCGGTCATGACGCCGCGCGTCCCATGGAATCCGTTAGAAGTCATGCAACTCCTCTTGGCTTGGATTTTCGCGCTTATGCTCGGCCAACTCGCCTTCAATCTGATTATCCCACCTAAAATCGAGGGGGAACACACCGTGAAAGACGGCAATCAAACGCTCTCCGTAACGTTTTTGGATTCAACGCAGTACACCCATGCCGAGCACAATGGCACCTATCAATTTCAAGGCGAAGGCACCGCGATCAACCGCTACACACTCACACTGTCCCCCGAAGACGAGCCGGAAATTTCTGTAACTTTTATGGGCACCTTACGGGATCGCATCGGCCTGTTGGCCACGAACATCTTATTCGTCCAACTCAGTGCACTGGGTCTGATCGCGCTGCTCTTGCGGTACCACAAAATTTCCTGGAGCGCCGCGTTCGGCAGCATCACGGACCACCAACGCACTCTAGGCCTACCTCTGCTGTACGGCATTGGATTTGTCGTCCCCGCCCTTGGGCTTCATCTCGTATCGCAACAACTCATCATCGCTCTGGGCGGCGAACCCACCTCACAAGAGGCTGTTGAGATGGTCGCCCGAGCCAGCGCCCCACCGGAGCTTGTCCTGCAGGCACTTAGCGTGGTGGTGTTTGCCCCGGTTTGCGAAGAGCTACTTTTCCGCGGAGTCCTCTACCCTTCCCTGCGCGATCTTGGCCATCGCCGCATGGCGATTGCCGCAAGCTCCCTGCTCTTTGCCGCCATCCATGGATCCCTAGCCCTGATGCTGCCGCTCACGGTGCTTGCGGTCGTTTTGGTTTGGCTTTACGAAAAGACCGGCTCCATTATCGCGCCCATTCTGATGCACGCCGCCTTTAATGCCGTTAACTTCGCCATGATCAAACTCATCCCTCAAATCGCCCAATGAGCATGAGCGAAACTGAATTAATCCGGCGCCTCACTCGCGATCTCCCCGCCGATTCATCGGTGTTAACGGGTCCCGGCGATGACTGCGCCGTTCTGGATTGGGGTGGATCCAAGCTCCTCTTCAAAACCGATGCCATCGTGGAAGGCATCCATTTCGAAAGGAATACTTCCCCCGAGGCCATCGGACGCAAAGCCTTGGCGCGCGCCCTATCAGACATAGCCGCCATGGCCGGCACGCCGACCCACGCTCTGGTTACACTCGGGGTTCATGCGGACATGAAGCCCGATTTGATCGAAGCCGTTTACCAAGGCCTTCGTGATTACGCCCAGGAACATCGTGTCAATATCGTCGGCGGCGAAACCACCACTTTGCCGCAACTCACCCTTTCCGTCTCCTTGATCGGCGAAGTCGCCGCCCCAATCCTCCGCACCGGCAGTGAAGTAGGTGATGCGATTTTTGTGAGTGGCGAATTGGGCGGTTCGTTAGCCGGGCATCACTTGGAATTTACCCCGCGCCTCAAGGAAGCGCGTTGGCTTGCGGATCAGGCAAAAGCACACGCCATGATTGATCTAAGCGATGGCTTGGCCAAGGATCTGCGGCATTTGTTGACCGATCAAACGGGAGCCGAACTACTCACACGCGCCCTGCCCATTCGGCGCGCAGCCAAAGAGCGGGCTCGGGAAAACCCCAGCGGGAAAACCGCCCTTCTGGCCGCGTTGACGGATGGAGAGGATTACGAGCTTCTGTTCACGGTATCGCCCAAGGACGCGGTCTCCGTGCTGGACGGCTGGAAATCAGATTTCCCCGAGACTCCTCTGCATTGTATTGGCAAGATCACCAATCAACCTGGCATTGCTCTACGCGATGACAAGGGCGTGAAACCGCTTACTCATCATGGATACGATCACCTCGAACAGTCCTGAATCCACACTCGCCTTGGGCGCACAATGGGCCACCGAAGCGCGTCCCGGCTGGGTGATCGGCCTTGATGGAGACTTGGGCGCCGGCAAGACGCACCTAGTCAAGGGTATCGCGCGCGGCCTTGGCATCACCGAGCCCATTACTTCGCCTACATTCACACTGGTCTGTGAATACGAAGGCCGGCTCAAGCTGGAGCATTTAGATTTTTATCGGTTGGAAAATGATGAACAAATTTTCGCCAGCGCACTCGACCCTTATTTCCAGCCCGAAGGCATCGCCGTGATCGAATGGTTCAATCGCTGGACCGGCCCACGTCCGGCCGATTTCCGGCATGTGACACTGCAGCAAACGGGCGAACAAGAACGCCTCATTCGCTATGAAGATCTTGGCACTTGAATTCAGCTCTCAACAACGCTCTGTGGCCATCGTGGATGACTCCGGCGTGTTGAGCGAAATTACAACCGATCAACTCAAGACCGGCCCGCTCGTGTTGATTGAGCAGGCACTTCAACAGGCTCAAATCGGCCGCGAAGAAATCCAGCGTCTCGGCATCGGCATCGGCCCGGGAAGCTATACCGGCATTCGCTCGGCAATCGCCGTGGCTCAAGGCTGGCAACTGGCCCGCGACACAGAGCTATGCGCGGTCAGCAGCGCTGAAACCCTTGCCGCCACCGCCCGCGGTAACGACCTTCGCGGCGAAACCCATTTTATCATCGATGCCCAGCGCCATGAATATTATCACTGCACTTGGCAGCTTTATGATCAGACACAACGGGAAACCAGCCCGCTCAGCATCATCGGCGTCACCGCCGCTGCCGAACTGAAGGCTCACGGGCCGGATGCCGCGGGATTCCCTAGTTGCGAACCGCTTTACCCTTCGGCTACGGCGCTCGCTCGACTGGCCATGCAACGATCAGACCACATTCAGGGCTGCGAGATTGAGCCCATCTATCTACGCCCCACGGAATTCACCAAGGCCCCGCCACCACGTCAGTTGTGAATGACCTCGCCTTGCCCAAGCGTCAGGCCTTGGGGCATTTTTGAGCGTGAGCTTTCCTCACCGCTGCTGGGCTGAAATCGACCTGGACGCGTTACGCAATAATCTCGCGTGGCTGCGTCATCGTATTGGTTCTGGCAATCGCATTCTCACCGTGGTCAAAGCCGACGCCTACGGCCATGGTCTCCGCCAAATTGCCGCCCTACTGATGCAGTCTGGCACAGATGTCTTTGGCGTGGCCAACCTCGATGAAGCCCGCGACATCCGTGCCGTGGGTCGCGGCTGGCCAATCTTGATGCTTGGCGCCTGTCTCCCGGGAGAAACGGATCGAGCCATCAAAGACAACGTCATGCCCACCCTCTCCTCACTTGAAGAGGCCCGGCGATTCTCCAAGGCCGCCAAGAAACTGAACAAAACGGTCCGCGCCCAAATCAAAGTCGATACCGGGATGGGCCGACTAGGCGTTTCAGAAACGGATGCCCTACAACTGGTCCACGCTGCAGCTAAGCTTCCGCATCTCGAGATCAATGGCCTATACACCCACTACGCTTCAGCCGAAGATAATGCCGCCTTTTCCCTGCGGCAACGACAAGCGTTCAGTCAACTAGTACAATCACTCGATCAGATTCCCGAATACCTTCACGCCAACAACAGCGCAGCCCTGCTGCACGAGCCGAGCAGTATCTACAATCTTGCTCGTCCGGGCCTATTGGTATACGGCGTACTTCCGCCGGGACGCCGCCACGCACCGGCTGTTTTGAAAAAAAACCTCCAACCCGCCCTCAGTTGGAAATGTCGAGTGAGCTTTCTAAAAACCATTCCCAAGGGCACCCCCCTGAGCTACGGCCAACGCTTTACCGCCCCCCGCAAGATGCGCGTGGCCACGCTCACCGCCGGTTATGGCGACGGCTATCTCTCAAGCGGAAGCGGACAGGCGCGGGTGTTGATCGGCAACAAACGCTGCGCTGTACTAGGGCGGATTACCATGGACCAGATGTTGGTGGATGTATCGCGCGTTCCCGGCGTTCAATGCGGGGATGTAGCGGTGCTAATTGGATCGCAGGGGTGCCAAACCATCACGGCCAATCAACTCGCCGAATGGGCCGGCACTATTCCGTGGGAAACGCTCACCGCCATCACCCATCGAGTTCCCCGTCTTTATCGCGGAGGGCAGGCCGCTTGACCCCACCGCCTCCATACCGTTTACTGCGCCTGTGGGAGGAAAACCGATGAGTGTAACACGCTTCGTGGGAACTGCGCTGAAAGGCGCGGCCATGGGAGCTGCAAACGTCATCCCCGGCGTGTCCGGAGGCACTATTGCCCTGATCAGCGGCATTTATCAGGAACTGATCGACACCCTCAAATCGTTCGGCTGGAGACCGATCAAACAGCTGACGCACGGCCAGTTCAAAAAATGTTTTGATTCACTCAATGGCTCCTTCGTGTGCGCGCTCGGCATTGGACTAGCCGTCAGCATCATTACGGTCGCAAAAATGCTGGAGCGTCTCCTCGCCAATCATGAGACTCTGACAATGGCCTTCTTTTTCGGACTGATTTTGGCCTCAGTATTCATCGTCGCCAAACAGGTGCCCAAGTGGAATCTGACCAGCGGCCTGGCCTTGCTGATCGGCATCGCCATTGCCGCGGCAGTGTTACTGCTCGAACCGCTTCAGCAAAACGCCAACCCCGGCTATCTGCTTCTCTGTGGCATCGTCGCGATGTGCAGTATGATCCTGCCCGGCATCTCCGGATCCTTCATTCTGATTCTTATGGGCAATTACGGGCTGGTCATTGGTGCCATTGGGAACATTCGTGATTACAAAACTGCCCTGCCCGTCCTGGTCCCTTTTGGCTTTGGATGCGCCGTCGGCCTGTTGGGGTTTGCTCGTGCCTTGTCCTATGTACTCGGAAAATTCAAAGCCACCACGCTGGCCTGCCTTTCCGGATTTGTAATTGGCTCACTCGCCGTCATCTGGCCGTGGAAAACTGAAATCACCAAAAAGTTTGAGAGCAAGGTCAAGGTCACTGGTTATGAATGGAATTATCCAGCGCTCGATCAAGCCCTCTTTCACGCCGTGCTACTCATGCTTGCCGGCGTCGGTTTGGTACTGATACTCGACCACATTGCCGGCCCAAAACCCGACACCTCACAAGGCAAAGCCAACAAATGAAAGCCGCCGTCCTTCATGGTCAAGAGGATGTCCGGATCGAGGAAATGGATTCGCCAGCCCTCCAGTCGGGAGAAGTGCGTATCCGAATCGGAGCCGCCCTCACTTGCGGTACCGACCTGAAGGTTTACCGTCGTGGTTACCATGCCCGCATGATCACGCCGCCGGCCGTGTTCGGCCATGAATTTGCCGGCACGATTACCGAGATCGCCGAGGGTGTCACTGATTGGAAAACCGGGGATCGGGCCGTCGCCGCCAACTCCGCTCCCTGTGGGCAATGCCCCTATTGCAAACGCCATCAACCCAATCTGTGCGACGACCTTCTCTTTCTCAATGGCGCCTACGCCGAATCCATCGTCGTGCCGGCTCGCATTGTTGAAAAAAATCTACTGCCTTTATCAGCCGACACCACCTTTGCCGATGCCGCGCTCACCGAGCCCTTGGCCTGTGTGGTGCAAGGTATCGACGATTGCCAATTCCAATCCGGCCATCGAATCCTCATTATCGGCTCCGGCCCAATCGGACTGATGTTCGCCAAACTTGCCCAACATGCTTGTTGCGAGGTTCATTTGGCCGGTCGCGGCAAAGCCCGCTTGCAAACAGCCGCCCAACTGGGCGCCACCACGCATGAGGTCCATGGAGACGATGTTGTCGCAGCAACGAATGCATGCGGCCCATTTGACGTGGTAATCGAGGCTGTAGGAAAACCGGCCTGCTGGGAAGCCGCTGTGGACCTCGTCCGCAAAGGTGGGACTGTCAATTTTTTCGGCGGATGCCCCAAAGGCACGGACATCACATTGGGAACCGAGCGCATCCACTACAATAACCTCAAACTCATCGCCAGTTTCCACCATACACCGACCACCATCCGCAAGGCGCTGAAACACATCGAAGCCGGCCGCATCCGGTCAGAAGATTTTGTAACCGGCAACTGTTCCCTGAACGAATTGCCCGCAATCTTTCAGGAAATGGCCCAAGGCAACCGGGCCGTGAAGACCCACATCCACACCCAACCCAACACCCCGTAACATGCCTCCGCAACTCATGAGCCTCCTCGGCCTCGCCGCCTTCATTACCCTCGCGTGGGGCCTTTCTGTGCGACGACAGCAATTCCCTTGGCGCACAGTTCTGGCCGGACTAGGCCTGCAGGCACTCATCGCCTTAATCATGATCCGCCCCAGCGCTTTCAGTGAATGGGTCTATGAGCAGGCCAATACTGCCGCGGCTAACCTCATCTATTTCGCTAAGCAAGGCACCCAATTGATCTTCGGACCATTAGCCAAACAGGAGGCATTACAGCGGGGCTTTGGGAATAACGACGCCATGGTGCTGGGCATAACCATTTGCGGCACCATCATCCTAGTCGCAGTGATCTCCAGCTTGTTCTACCACCTTGGATTGCTGCAGCGAATTGTCCGCGCTATAGCCTGGGTGATGCAGCGCGTGATGCGCACCAGCGGCAGCGAAAGCCTCTGCACTTCCGCCAATGTGTTCATGGGCCAGACCGAGGCGCCACTGGTCATTCAACCTTATCTCAAAGGCATGACCAAGAGCGAGCTGATGACTATGATGGTCGGCGGCATGGCGACAATTGCCGGCGGCGTGTTTGCCGTCTACGCCGGCATGGGGGTGGAGGCGGGGCATCTGCTCACGGCCTCGTTCATGGCCGCGCCCACAGCCTTGTACATGGCCAAGATCCTCCTACCCGAAACGCAACAAAGCGAAACAGCCGATGGCGCCGATCAAGAGGTGCAGGCCGAAACCACCAACGCACTCGATGCCATGTGCCAAGGCGCCAGCGACGGCATGAAGCTCACGCTCAATGTGCTGGCCATGTTGATCGGATTCACCGCCGCCATCGCCCTGCTCAATTACCTCATTGTCCTGCCGCAAAACTGGATCGGCGTTAATGCACCGATAACATTCGACCAGATCCTCGGCTGGCTCAATGCCCCCTTCGCATGGCTCATGGGGGTACCTTGGGCCGATTGCGATGCCATCGGCCAGGCCTTGGGCAAACGCATCGTGTTTACGGAGTTCATCGGTTATATGGAAATCACCTCCCTCAAGGAGACGCTGGATCCCCGCAGTTTCACGCTAGCCACATTTGCCATTTGCGGATTTGCGAACTTTGCGAGCATCGCCATTCAAATCGGTGGCATTGGTTCACTGGCGCCGGAGCGTCGAGCGGATCTGGCGAGCTTGGGCCTACGCGCAATGGCCGGGGGCATTCTGGTAGGCTACACGAATGCCTGCATTGCGGGCTTATTTCTTTGACCGCCCGCAGTGCGGCGTCACAATCGCTCCATGCTGCGTGTTGCTGTTTGTTCTGCGGTGAGTTTGGCCGCATCCCTTTTGGCCGCGGATAAACCGGCCGACAAATTTGATGATCCGCTCAAGCCGTTTGTCGAAAACTTCAAAGGCCGTGGCGCGCTGAATGACGGCTCCAAACCCGCCTCGCCCGAGGAGGCACTCAAGAAACTCAAACTCGCAGACGGGCTCGCCATGCAGGTGGCCGCCCATGAACCGGCCGTAGCCCAACCGCTCAACATGTATTTCGATGAACGCGGCCGACTCTGGGTGACGCAGTATCTCCAATACCCGTTCCCCGCCGGCTTGAAGATTGTGGAGTACGACAAGTATCTGCGGGCCGTGTACGACAAAGTGCCGCCGCCGCCACCCAATCATTTTCGCGGGAAAGACAAGATTACCATCCACGAGGACACCGACGGCGACGGGTTCTTTGACAAACACAAAACCTTTCTCAACGGCCTGAACATGGCCCGCAGCGTGATCACCGGTCGCGGCGGCGCATGGGTATTGATGCCGCCGTACCTGCTGTTTTATCCGGACAAAAACGGCGACGACATTCCGGATGGCGATCCCGAGGTACACCTCATGGGGTTCGGTCTGGAAGACACTCATTCCGGTGCCAACAGCCTGCGTTGGGGCCCGGACGGCTGGATCTACGGCGCACATGGCAGCACCTGTACCGCGGAGATTCAGAGCATCAAGTTTCTCGGCCAGGCCGTGTGGCGATATCATCCGAGCACCAAGAAATTCGAAGTGTTCGGCGAAGGCGGCGGGAACACGTTCTGCATCGATTTCGACAGCCAAGGCCGGTTGTTCTCCGGCACCAATCACGGTAACACACGCGGCGTGCATTATCCGCAAGGAAGCTCCTTCACCAAGAACTGGGGCAAGCACGGCCCACTCATCAACCCCTACGCCTTCGGCTACTACCAGCATATGGCACACGAAGGATATAAACCGCGATTCGCGCAATCGACGATCATCTACGAAGGCGGTGCCCTCCCCAGATACGAAGGCAATATCATCTCCGGCATGGCACTGGTGAACCGGGTGCAAGCCAGCCGCTTGTACCCCGACACCTCCACCTTCCGCACCGTGGATACGCCGCCGATGGTTACCACCGAGGATCGTTGGTTTCGGATTGTGGACACCAAGGCCGGCCCGGATGGAGCCGTGTATTTCGCCGATTGGTACGACAGCCGCCTGAGCCATCTCGATCCACGTGACACGTGGCACAAGAGCAGTGGACGCATCTACCGGATGCACGCCAAGGACGCCAAGCCCATCAAACCGTTTGACCTGAAGAAATATTCGAACACCGAGCTCATCATGGAATTGGCCAATCCCAATAAGTGGTTTCGCCAAACTGCCCAACGACTGCTGGCCGATCGGCGAGACCCTCAAATCGTGCCTACCCTGAAAGGGCTGGTGAAAGCAAACGGTGACCAACTTGCGCTCGAAGCATTTTGGGCCATCAACCATAGCGGCGGATTTACCCCCGAGTATGCGCACGAGACTCTGAAGCATCCGCATCCGTACGTCCGTTTCTGGACCATCCGACTGCTGGGGGACAGTCACCTCATGAACGCCAACCTGCGTGCTCAATTAACAGCCTTGGCCGGCTCGGAAGGAAACGTCGAGGTTCGAAGCTGTCTCGCCGCCTCTTGCAAACGCTGGCCCGCCAAGGATAGCTTTCCCATATTGGCCCAACTCATCCGCCGCGAAGAGGATGTCAACGACAAGCACATCCCCCTGCTGCTTTGGTGGGCGCTCGAGGATAAATCGACCTCCGATTTAACAGAGTTG
>MPLT02027463.1_pt1 | contig 24942 bp, 16 predicted proteins | sample 1617391 | NCBI WGS metagenome assembly MPLT02 (sample SAMN05944800, study PRJNA350692) | marine metagenome | biome: marine; feature: ODZ; material: water; isolation source: 70 m water sample filtered on 0.2 um supor filter | place: Pacific Ocean | collected 2012-04-08 | depth 70m m
CATTGCATCGAATCGGTCACGCGCGCGCGGCGTCGGGGGAGGAACGCGGACGACGATCGATCGTCGGTGATGGATCGGTGAAGGCGGACCAGGCGTCGGGACCTCTTAAGAAGAGGGAATTGGAGACGACGGCGACGGAGGAGAAAGCCATCAACGCGCCGGCGGCGGACGGGTTGAGGGCGACGCCGTATTCGGGTAAGAGGGCGCCGGCGGCGAGCGGGACGCCGACGGCGTTGTACGCGAGCGCCCACCCGAGGTTTTGGAGGATTTTGTTGAGGGAGTTTTTGCCGAGTTGAATGGAATCGGCGACTTGGGATAAGGCGTCGCCGAGGAGGATGACGCCGGCGGCGTTTCCGGTGGCTTCCATGCCGCGAGACATGGCGACGCCGACGTCGGCGGTGACCAGGGCGGGGGCGTCGTTGATGCCGTCGCCGACCATGGCCACCGTGAAACCCTGGGCGCGGAGTTTTTCAATCTGGGACGCCTTGTCGCCGGGTAACATGCCCCCCAGGACGACGCTGTCGGTGCCCAAACCGAGCTCGGACGCGACGGCGTCCACGGCGGATTGTCTGTCGCCGGATAATATGTGCACGCGGACGCCGGCGGCTTTTAAGCGTTGAACCGTCTCCGCGGCGTCCTCGTGAATCTCGTCCGCGACCGTGAGCACGCCGACGACGCCGTGATCCTCGACGCCGACGGCGACGAGCGAGCACGTCTCGCTCTCCGCGCGCGCGTCGGCGAACGCGTCGCTCGACGCGCCGACGCCGCCAACCTTGGCGTCCACCCACGCGGGTGCGCCGACGAAGACGCGCTCACCGTTCACGGTCGCCGTGACCCCGCGACCGGGCTCGGTCTCCGACGCGGACGCGCGAGGAATGGGCGATAGGTTCTCTTCGCTCTCGAATCGAGTCTCCGCGCTGCGCGTCACCGCTTTGGCGATGGGATGCGTCGTCGTCGCTTCCACGGCGGCGGCGACGCTCAACACGTCCCATTCCGTGCGCTCGTCGCTCGTGTACACAGATTTCATTCGAGGCTTGCCTCGCGTGATCGTGCCCGTCTTATCCAACACGACGGCGTCGACGCCGGCGATTGTTTCCAAGACGTCGCCGCCGCGAAGCAAGACGCCATTTCGCGCCCCCAGAGACGTCGCGACGAGCACGGCGGTCGGCGTGGCGAGCCCCAGCGCGCACGGACACGCAACGACGAGGACGTCGGTGGCTAATTTCAACGGTCCCATCCACGGCGCGGCGCCGAACGAGCCTACCTCCATGAGCGCGCCCGGAAACAACGCGTCCCCGGCGAGAGTCCAAAACGCGAACGTCGCCGCGCTGATGCCCATGACGCCGAATACGAAAGGACCAGCGATGGCGTCGGCGAGTCTCTGTACGGGCGCGGCGCGACCTTGCGCCTCCTCTATCGTCCTCGTGATGCCTGCGACGATGGATGAATCCCCGCTGCTCATCGCTCTGACGGTGAGCGGACCCTCGAAGACGCCGGTGCCCGCGTTGACGTCGCTCCCTTTCGTCTTGTACACGAGCACGGGTTCGCCCGTGAGCGTCGCTTCGTCCACGCCGGCGTTTCCAGCGACGACCATCCCGTCCACGGGGATGATTTCACCCGGGTTCACGCGCACTAAATCTCCCGGTCGCACCGACGCGCGATCGACGTCGACGATGACGGAGTGATTGGCGGGATCTTCGTCCTCCGCACTCTCGCGATCTGGCACGACCAAACGCGCGTCGAGCGGAAGGAGCGAGCTCAGTGAACGCAAATCCGCGCTCGCGCGCGCGCGCGCTCGTCCCTCGAGCGCGCGTCCGAGTAAAATGAACGCCATCAACAACACCGGTTCTTCAAAAAAATCATTCGTCCACTGCCCGTACTCGTTCAACTGCGGATTCAATGCCCCCGCCGTGGAGAGACCGAACGCGGCGAGCGAACCGACGCCGACGAGCGAATTCATGTTCGGCGCCCCGTTCGCGAACGCCTTGGCGCCCTCGCTCAGTATTTTCCTACCCGGTCCTAACAACGCGCCCGCCGCGAGCGTCGCCCCGATCCACGGCTGCGCCAACGCGTTCAAAACCTCCGTATGCGCGTACTCGTGCAATCCCAACGCGTGCAAGTGATGCGTCAGGTGCGTTCCCAAACACGCCACCGTCAACCCCCACGCCTTGTACAGATCCCACTTGGTCTTTTCCATCTCCTCTTCGCGTTTCCTTTCGGCCTCTCTCGCCGCCGCCTCCGCCGCTCGACCCGTCACGCGTCGCGTCATGGTAAATCCCTTCTTCCTGATCGCTTCGATCGCCGAATCGATCGTCGCGCGCAACGCATCACCAGTCAACTCACGACGAAACGTCACCGCCGCCGTCTCCGTCACCAGATTCACCGCGCACCGCTCGACGTCGTCGCGTTCGCCGAGCGTCTTTTGCACCCCCGCCGAACATCCACCGCACCGCATGCCCTCGACGGCGAATAACACCGTCTCATCGCTCGCCGCCGACGTGGACGCCGTCGGCGCGGACGCATTCGTCGTCTCGTCCTCGCGAACCGCCGCGGACGCGCGAGAGACGACGGAGACCGCGCGCGAAGATGTCCCGGGAGGGAATTGACGAAAACGTCGGGACGCGACGATGCGGACGCCGGCGACGCGCCGGCGACGCGTCTCTCGCGCGACAGACGCGCCGGTGACGCGAGTAATGACGTCTCGCGACGTACACGCGAGCGCACGAGCGCGCGCAGCGACGCGCGCGACGTGGTGCGCGTGCATGAGCGTCGTCGTGTGCGGGTCGAGCCTCCGGGTCGCCGACGACGACGCGACGACGAGCGCGAGGGATTCGTCGGTGCCGCGGCCGCCGCGTGGGCTACGATTGAAATAAATATTAAAGAACGGGTATTAAAGAAAGGGGTTCGTTCGTCGGGCTCTGGTCGTCGTGCGAGGCGGAATCGGGTCTTTCGTCGTGACTTTGCGCTCGGCGTCCTTCTTTCGCCAACCGTTTGATTCTTTAGTCTTCTCCTCTGGCAAATTCTGAGTTGGTGTAGAGACCGACTATCTGGTCTGCGACGCAAAACGTGATGGCTTGTCCCGGAGGAATGCGCATGAGGCGCGGGAGCAGTCCTTTCCACATGGCCATGATGCCCTCTTCCCGCGGAATGAGCGTGAGCGCGTGCACGAAGGATTTGTACTTGACGGCGCCGCCCGCCTTGGATTGCGCCATGAGACGCGTCTTGGCGACGTCAAACGGCCCCGTAGCGATCGGGCCGATCGTCGCCGCCAGACCACCGGAAACTAACGATTGCGCGGGGTGTAAAACCTTGCTGTCGCCGTCGTTTTTACCCCACAAGAATGAGTCGACGTGCGCCTTGGCGGTGAAGAGACACATTTGATTGGTTCCATTTCGAGCGATGGTCGGACCGGCGCCGTTCCACAGCGCCAGCACCCCCTCCTCGCGAATGATCGTTCTCGCGCAGTGTAACGTCCCCTTGTATTTCAACGCCTCCATCGCCGTGCCCTTTTGTTGCTGCAACCGAATCTTCACCACCTCGAACGGCGTCACGATGGCGAGCGCCTCGATGACGCCCGCGCCGAAACCCGCCGCCATGCGTCTCCCCGTGCTCAAATCCCCGTGTTCATCCCTCAACGCCGCCTGAAACGTCGCATTCGTCCCCATTCGCAACATATATTTAAAACACAAGTGCGTGGCGAACGCGTTTAATCCCTTCCAAAGCGCCCCGACGCCCTCCTCGGCGCGAATCTTCTTAAAGCAATCGACGACGCCTCGGTACTGTCCCGTCTTATCCAACTGTAATCGCGTCTTGACCACGTCCACGGGTTGTAAACAACACGCCTACGATCAAACGCACGCGAATCACCTCTCGTCAGTCTCTCCATCGCGTCTCGCGGCTCATTTCGCGTCTCGCGGCTCGACCCTCGCCGTCCCGCGCACCCGCGAACCCATCGCCCCCCCCCGCGCGCGTCCCCACCCCCGTCCCCCACCCCCCCCGAGACCGATCCCGAGACGAAAACGCACGCGACGACCGATTCGCGTTCGCGTTTCTCACCTCGATGATCCCACCGAACGACCCTGACACCCCCTTGACCACGGGCATGAGCGCCGCCGCTCGACCGTCGAGCGCGCGATGCGCGCGCGTGGAATCCTCCCGCGCGGACGCCGGTCCCCGCCATCTCGCGAGCGAGGGCGCGGCGTAACACTCTTCCGGAACACCGCCCATGGCGCGCGCGGCGAGACGCGTCGCGTCGACGAATGCGCACGAATGAATGCGCGCCCACGAACGCATGGTTTTTTTTGAAATGATGCGTGCGCGCATGAATGAATGAACGATGCGCGAGAGCGCGCGGTGTCGCCATGCGACTCGACTCGAACGTCGGGACGGGGACGACGGCGACGACGGCGAGCGATGGATCTCGATCGGTGACGCTCGAGAGCGTTCTTCGCGCGCTGAGCGCGAGGAACGCGCGTCCGGGACATCATCGACACCGACAGCATCATCATCGGCATCCTCGTGAGGGCGAGAGGGACGCGTTCGCGGTGAAAATGCGAGGGCAGTTGCCGAATCTGATGACGCTGTTGAATCCGGTGAACGGTGCGCGAGCGAACGAGCGATCGGGGCGACGCGCGCGGGGACGAAGGAAGGATGGATGGAAGATGTGTGCACGAGAGACTGACGACGTTCGTAGCGTGCGCGAGAGAGAATGAGGTGAAACAGGCGCTGCAGTTACTGCGTGGGGCGATAAAGAAACATCCGGATGTGTTTGAACTCGGCGAGGGGACGTCGGCGGTGCGAGTGTTCGCCAACGTCTTCGCGTTGTCGGCGGTGTCGGACGTCAGGTGCGCGGTTTCGACGGGGACGACGGCGAGCGAGAGATTGACGAGACTTTGTTTTTTTTCGCGGTTTTCGCAGCGCGGAATTTCACGAACAGGTACACGCGGTGTTGTTCGGACTCGTCTCCGTGGCGTCCAAGACGGACGGTGGAGGGATGCACGAGTTGTGTAAGGGGTGCGTGGCGCTGGTGAGCGATTCGAAAAAGATTGTAGAGTTATTTCCCGCGAAACCCCGTGGGGGGGTGGGGCGGAGGGACGTGGACGACGCGGAGGACGAGGTGGCGTCGATGAATCGAGACACGATCGTGTTGTGTTGTTTCGACACGGCGTTGGCGCACGTGAAGCGTAGCGAAGAGAGTCGCGCGGGCGCGGCGGCGCGAAACGGTTCATCGGAACTGTCGAACGGCGCGGCGTCGACGAGCACTGGTTTGATGGTGGAGGTGCAGAGTTTAGAGTGTGCGATGAACATCACGAACACGGCGTGTAAGCTCTTGGAGTGCGTGTTCGTGACGAATCCTCAGAACGTGGCGCCGTTGACGACGAGCGAATTGCTCTTCGCGTTGTCGAGGCTTTTGATGATTGGATCTCACGACGTACAGCTCTCGGCGGCGGCCGTGCTCAAAAACATCATAGCGGACATTCCGATAGTACTGGTTCCCTGCGATAGCATCTTAGCCTCGGTTGCCAGCGTGCTCACGTGTAGACCGCTTCGGAAACACGACGACGTGGTTCTCGAGCTCGTCTACACACTGAAAGAACTCACCGGGGATAGCGTGTTGGCCAAGCACGCGAACGTTTTGACGACGTCCATTTTGAACGCGATCGATTCGGCGCGAGATGAATCGATTCGTGCCGTGCTCTTTGACGTTCTGAGGATGTGTCTCCTCGTGCGACCGACGTTGGCAATTCAAGCCATCACGCTCCTGCCGCACACCATCGCGAGTAAAGGCTCGGACGCCTTGGTCGAGTGCCTCTCTCTGGCGTTCTCGAACGTGCGAGACGACGGAGATGAAATGGAAATAGAGAAGCGTACGCGACTGAACGAAGGTGAGGGCGAGGAGCAGCCTTCGGTCAGTCTTGATTACAAGGCGCGTTCGGAGTGGATCGAGAGTTGCGTCGTCGCCGCGATGGAGTTTTTGGGCGGTCCGGATTCGAGCGCGATGCGCGACATCGTGGGAAGTCAATTAGTACGCGCCGACTCGATGGATTTCGACGATGCGCCGCAGAATACGATGCCGAGCGACCATCAGCGCGTTTTGGCGATTTCCGTAATCGTGCGATCCATCGCCGCGTCGAAGGGTTCGTCGCGCATTCAGCGCATAGCCGCGCAAGTCATTTACAAATGGTTCGGGTGGATTCGTCGATACGACGGCGACGCGGAAAAGGCACCGACGACATCGATGTACGCGTTGCTCGCGGAGGCTGCCAACTGTCTCGTGAACGTCAAGAGCGACCCAGAAAACAAAACGCCGCCACTTTTGAGCACCAAGGACATCTCTCTCGACATGTTGACATGGCCTTGGACGTCCATCGCGAAACGGCAACCGAACGACGTCACGAACGAGGAGACTCTATCCGGCGATAGAGTGGCGAAATTGGCTGCGCTCAACCTGGCTGTGTCGCTCGCGTCCTCGGAACCGTCGGGAGAGAAGGCGAGCTCCGAAGCCGCTCGTCAAGTTTTGACGCGAGCGTTCGCAGATGAAGATCCAGGCGTTCGCTCCTCGGCAGCGATCGCTGTGTCGTTCGTCCACGTATTGGCATCGACGCCGCCGTCGGGTATCGGTGCGTTACAGAGATTGAGCACGCTCAAGGATGCGCGAGAGATCCCCGTGCGCAACGCCTTCGCCACGGCGCTCGGCGGTTTAGCAGCGGCAGGCGTTCTCCACGGCATTCAAAAAGCCGCCGGTAACGACGCCGTTCGAGACGCCGCTCGAGTATATGGAAATAAAGCGGTGACCGCCGCGTTCAACACGTGCACTTACGAGCAAGGGAGTACGGAATCCAAGAAGGCGACGCAACTTCTCGCAGATTCGATGAAATCGTTCCACGAAGTCGTCAAGCGAGAGGTCATCAAAGCGCTCCATTCGGTCGATGGCGATCAGATGGCGGTTGGATTACCGAAAACTCCCGGGAAGTTCAATAGAAATAAACGGCGACTCACCGCGGGAACTCCGAATGGGAACAAAGGGAAGAACGACGCGCAGAAAACGTCCGCACTCAATGCGGCGTTGACGCTCGGCAATTTGAACAACGCAGGACAGCTCGAAGGTGTCATATTGGACACGAGCGATGCATACGGTACGGTTGCGGCGAGTGGTTTACGTTCTTTGAAGTACGCATTTGAGATTTTCGGCGCAGCCGGTGATTTTACAGAGGACGGCGAGACATTGAGAGGAGCCGGTACGCTCGCGCACGCCGCGTTGAAAACCGCACATCACAAATCGCGACACGTGCGCGAGGCGTTGTGTGAGGCTGCATCGGCGATCGTATCGGACGAAATTCTGCTCGAAATGGCACCTCCGAAAAATGAAAGGCCGGAGGATCGCAGACGTGGTAGCAGCGCAGCGTCCCTTCACGCCGAAGCGATTGTCATAGCGCAGCAGACTTTCGGGTTGAACAAAATTTTGCGCATATTGAAGGATATGATCGATAGCGCGCCCGATTCATTCATTAAAGAGTCCACGCTGCGTACGTTTGCGGCCGTGGCGGAGACGTTGACGATCCCAGGCGCAACGTCGGCGGCGGTGATCGTGTACTTCAAGAACATCATCGACATGGACCTCACGGCTCAAAATTGTGCCATCTACTTGCTCAAGCGCTTGGCGAAAAAGAGAAACGTCCAAACGAGAGAGTTGATTTTAGGGACGCAAGACGTCGCGGCGCAGATTGGTATGCTTCTCCCCAAGCACGAACATTCCATCGCCATTCTCGCCGAACAAGCGAGGATGATGCCGCGACATCTGCTCGAAGAGATCCTGCCACTCTGCATGATGAAGCTCATCAGAATGGCTATCGGTGACGGTAGTAAGGGAGAAGACTTGACTGTCTTGGACGGGTACACGAAGTTGTTGAACAAGGATTTGCATCAATTGGTCGCAGATTACAGTTACGAAGCCATCGCAGAGTTGATCAATCCGAGAACTTTGACGCCGTTGAGCGACAAGGAAACGGCCGCGTTCAAAGCCTTCTTACAAAAGTACAGTAAGGATGATTTGCTCACGCTGATTTCAAACCAAAAGTTTTACATCATGAAGGCTTTGATCACGAGAGCTGGCGCCACTATGAAAGACGAGCAAGGAGACATGATCAACTCTGCCGCCACCATGTTGACCGTGTTCAAGGCGCTCGCGGATGCGGCGCAATCTGACGCGCAAGAAGTCAGTGATTTCTTCCGTCCTCATTTCACGAGAATGGAAATGGTTTTATACGATAAAAACGGGGACGCTTTGTCTCACAAGCGTTACATTCGTTCATTGACCATCATGATTTGGATCATTGGCAAGCACTTGCCGCAGTTTGCTCCGAAGGTCATGGCACACCTCGCACACGCGCTGAACAATCCAGATCTTCGTAAGACCGCGCTACAGAGTTGGAGAATACTCGTACAGGTGCTTTCCGATCGACCAGAGCATTTGCAGCGCGCCGCGGGACAAATCGTCGTCGCCATGCTCCCTTATTTGGACGCCAACGCGCAGAAAGACGAAGAGCGCGTCGCCGACAAAAACGCACAGTTACGAGCGGTCGAAGACGCGAGTCAGGCTGCCGCTGTCATCGACGAGCTTGTTTTGCGACGAGGTGATGTCATGCGTGGAAACTTGGCGAGACTGCCGATGTTGCCGGCGGTGCAGCGCCTCGAGGCCGCAAACGCGCGCATCGCCGAGGAGCGAGGTCTGGTATCACTCCGCCAAGTATTTAAAAGTTTGACGGAAAGCTTGGCGGATGAATCTCTCGCCGTGCGGACGACAGCTTTGGCTGAGATTCGTCGTCGAGTGAGTAACCCGGAGCACGGAACTGAAATCCAAGAGCTCGTGCAGGGAGTGGAAGGCACGGCGGCGGATTCCATCATGAGCAATTTAGTCGCCGCGCTTCTCAAATGTTGCGAAGGCGAGGGGTCGGGTGAAGCTTCACGTCGCGTACAGCGTGCTGCGGCTCAGTGCTTGAGTGAGCTCGGTGCGATAGATCCCGGTCGTCTGCTTATTCCGTCTCGCCAGGTGCAACCGTTGAACAGCGAATCGACGACGGTGGCGAGTAGTTTACTCGTCGACCACTTGGCTCGAACCGTGAGAGGTGCCAACGATTCAGACATGCTCGACGCGGCCGCGTACGCAGTACAGTACGTATTGATTCACGTCGGTTGTCGTCCAGAGCACGTCGACGAAGACGACGCAGTTGGTCTTGAACTTCCGAAAGGGCACACTGAAAACGGCATCGAGTTTTGGGAATCGCTCCCAGATGAAGCTCGCGTCGTCCTGGCGCCATGTTTGACGTCTATGTACTCGATCAGTGGTATGAGCAAAGAATCGAACGTGAAGCAGCGTCCCTTGTATGGCAGTCCCGCCGCTGGAACGACGTTTAATAAATGGATTGTGTACTGGTGCCGAACATTGGCGCTCGAAGCGAGCGGTCCAAACGCGCCGCTTTTCAAGGCGACGGTGAGTGTCTTTCGACACGATATACGCATCGCGCTCTTTTTACTCCCTTACATGGTGCTTGACGCCATTGTGGACAACGAGGAACGCAAAAGTGCCATCTATCTCGAAATGGTTGCGGCGCTAAACGACGCGGCAGGTGGGGACGCGGCTAGCGAAGAATTAAATCTCGTCGTATCAAGCTCATCTCAAGGTCGCACCGAACTTGCGGCGCAGGCTATTTTCTCTTTACTCGATCAGTTGAAAGGCTGGGCTGATGCAAACACGAAAGATAAAGAGGGATCTAGTTTGGTGCACGGATTATTGCACGAGTTGTCGTTAACCTTGCTCGCGAAGGCGGCGCAACGATGTGGCGCGAGCGCACGATCACTCATGTACCTTGAGGATTACTTGAGATCGAACAACATGACCATCAACCAAGCGACGTGTGTGAAACAACAAGACATGGTGGATAGAGACGTGAGTTTCTTGGCCACCATTTACCAAGGATTGGCCGAGCCGGACGCTCTCGCGTCGATACCTCGCTTGCGCGCCACACCGCAGCCGGAGGATCAACTTTTACAACACGAAGAGGCTGGCGAATGGGAAGAAGCGCTCGTGCATTACGAGAGTGCACTTCAACGAGGTGAAGAGCCCTTGAATAACTCTGGCGTCTCCGTCGCCGAATGGGGACGACTCAAATGTCTTCAAGGACTGGGCCATCTTCGCACAGTGCAGCGCGAAGTGGAGAATCTCATACGCACTCGTCCGAATGCGCCTCCAGCTTTAGCCGAGGCAGGCGCCGCGGCGGCTTGGCGACTCGGCCAGTGGGATGATTTGAAATCTCTGCTAGGTAAGATTGATTCTGACAACTCGAGTCACGCCAGTGTGGGGGTCAAACGCTCGCACAGGCACACGGGCACGGCGCCGTCCGCTCTCACTCCGAGTGGGGTGCCACTCACCATGGGTTCAAACTATCAGTTGAATACGGAAAGTCCACAGCTGAGTGCAGACGCAGCCATTGGACGCGTGATTTTGGCTCTTCAGAAGAATGACGACCACGCATTCCAGATGGCGTGCTCTTCTGCTCGAGACGCTCTCATCACGCCGCTTCGCGCCGCTTCAATGGAAGGGAGCTACCTCAGAGCGCACGCCGCCCTCGTGCAGTTGCATTTACTGCAAGAAGCGGAATCTTCCTACAGTGCCGTCACTTTGACGGAAGATGCGCGCAAATCGGCGATGACTGCGAAGACGCGTTTGCCGACCAACTCAGTGGACATTCCTCTCATCGCGGAAAACCACTTCCAGTTTTGGGATGACCGACTCGATCGAACGCCACCGAACATGGCCACTCGAGAGCCCATTTTGGCGTTCAGACGCGCGATTTACAAACTCGTCGGCGCGAAGGCTGCCGCTTCAAAGACGTGGTTAGCCCAGGCAAAAGTTGCGAGAAGCGCGGGACACTACGGTGCGGCGCAGCTCGCTCTCTTTGAGGCGCGATCCGAAGTTGGTATGTCTTTACCTCTCGCCTTGGAGCAAGCAAAGCTACTTTGGGCCGAAGACAGTCATCAACGCGCGGTGATGGAAATAGAAGAAGCGTTGAAGGATCAGGATGCAGTTCTCGCGCATCCCGAACACGCCGCCAAAGCCGTCTTGCGCTTAGCTCGATGGGCCACAGTGACGGGACAAAAACAAAAGAAGGAAATTCTCACGCTGTATTCTGACGTCATTCGCAGATATAAGAGTTGGGAAAAATCACATTTTCAAGTCGCGCGATACATGGACGAGTGGATGAAGGATGCGGCGAAGCGGGAGTTGAATGGCGAAACCGGCGCAAATCTGCCGGCGTCGGTGCGAAGAAAAGGAATCGGAGGAGACGACGAAGAAGCGATCGACCTTTTGAGTGAAACGGTGCGAGAATACGGTGCGAGTATTAAATACGGTCACAGGCACATTTATGAATCATTACCGCGTATGTTGACGCTTTGGTTCGACATCGGCGACCGAGTCTTCGAGGCGAACAACGACACGCTCGATGGCCGCAGCGTTGCGAAGATGAAAAAGGTGTACACCGAGGTACTCTACGCGATCAACACCTTCTCTGATCAGCTCCCTCTGTATAAATGGCTCACCGCGCTTCCACAGCTGACCTCTCGCTTGGCGCATAGCGAGAAGAGAGTTCGTGAACTCGTGCAAACTCTCGTCACCAGACTTTTGATCAACTATTCAGATCAAGTGCTGTGGGCGCTCGTCCCGATGGCGCGCTCGCGCGATGCCGTGCGAGCGAAGAGCGCGAAAGACATCCTCTCGAACGCAAAGCATGGAAAGCAAGACAAGACGGGGATGCGCGCCGACCGCGAGCTCATTTCACAATTCGCCAATGTCGCAGATCAGCTCGTCAAGTTGTGCAATTTCGCGCCAAAGACGCAATCAAAGAGTGGTCGACCGCCGAGATCGTTCAGTCTGATGCAAAACTTCCCCGATCTCGCGCGACTCATGCCCACGCGCGTGATGATCCCCGTGCAGAAATCACTCACGGCGACGCTTCCACCGGCGGGCACAAACCCGACCGATCACAGACCGTTCCCGCCATCTGTGGCGACGCTCTTCGAGTTGCAAGACTCGGTATCTGTGCTCGCGTCGTTGCAAAGACCGAAAAAGCTAACTATGCTCGGGAGCGATCGCTCGAGCTATGCCTTCTTGTGTAAGCCGAAGGATGATCTTCGTAAGGATTTGAGAATGATGGAGTTCACGACGATGCTCAACCGCTTGTTGGCCAGAGACGCGGAGAGTCGAAAGCGCAGATTGTATCTGAGGACGTTTAGCGTCATCCCGCTCACCGAAGATTGTGGTATCATCGAATGGGTGCCTCACACTACCGGTTTCAGGCACATCATCCAGAAATTATACGCGGATGACGGTTTATACAATAAAAATTCCAACACGGAAATGAAGGAGCTCTACGAGCGATGCAAGGGACGCAGCCCAACGTCTTGGTCGAAGGAAGTGTTGAGTCGGCATCCCCCCGTCTTCCACCGTTGGTTCCTCGAGCGATGGAAAGAACCCGCCGCGTGGTTCACCGCTCGCACCGCTTTCGCACACACTGCGGCGGTTTGGAGCATGGTTGGCCACGTCGTCGGTTTGGGCGACAGACACGGCGAAAACATCTTATTCGATTGTCAAACCGGCGATGCGGTTCACGTCGATTTCGCGTGCCTGTTCGATAAAGGTTTGGAATTGGAGATGCCGGAGCGGGTTCCTTTCCGATTGACGCAAAATCTGGTCGATGGCCTCGGTGTGGGTGGATATGAAGGCGTGTTCATGCGTGTGTGTGAGATCACGCTCACCGTCCTGCGCTCGCATCGAGAGGCGCTCATGAGCGTCCTCGAAACCTTCGTGCACGATCCTTTGGTCGAGTGGACGAGAGTCTCGAGAAACGACGCCGCGCGAGGTCACCGGTCCGGGACGTCGTCCAGCGCTCGCGGGAAGGACGCGCTCGAGAAGATTCGATCGCGTCTGGAGGGCGTCGTCGTCGGCGTGGGTGCCGCGCCGTCGCTTCCGCTCTCGCCGCAAGGTCAGGCGAGACGTCTGGTCGAGGAGGCCGTCTCGCTCTCCAACTTGGGCTCGATGTACATTTGGTGGATGGTGTGGCATTAGAGACGAACGAAAATACGCACGAAACGGGTCGTATTAATTAATAGCATGTTGTAACAACAGATGATTCGTAGCACATTGGCGTCTTTGTCGCGACGTCGCGTCTCTCAAATCTAAAATAAAAGTACTGCAAAGCGTGCTCCTTAATAACGACGATCGTACGGCGGGAAATCCTCGTCGTCATCGTCGCCTCTCGCGTCCATTCGCTCGGCGTCCTCGGCGATTTGCGCCAAGAATCCTTGCAACGTGTTCACGATGAAGAACAAAAACATCAAGTTGAACAAAAAGCCCATACCGCCGAACCCGTACCCGAATCCATACATGGGCATGATCGGCATCGGCATAAACACCGAGTTATACCCGTAGCCGTATCCACCGACCGGCGGCGCCGTTCGGCTCTGCGCCCTCATTCTCGGCGCCACTCTGCTCGACGCTCGGAAACTTCCCCCGCCCACGCGTCCGCCGCTTCTCGCCGCCTCCGCCGCTTCCGGCATCACGCCGTCCGAACCGAGCGCGAGAGTCGCCGCCAACACCGCGGCGACGACGGCGCGCTTGGCGTCGCTCGAGCGCGCGTCGTCTTCGGAAGACGCGCGCGCGACGATCGTCACCGGTGCCCGCGATCGAGCGCCCGCGCGCGTCGTCGCCATCTTTCGTCCCGTGCGTCGCGTCGAGACCCCCGCGGCGGTCGTCGTCGTTCGCGTCATCGAGTGCGTCAGCATCATCGTCGTCTCGAGCCTCGTCGTCGTCTCGAGCGCCGGCGCGTCGTCGTGTGTCGTCGAGACGCGCGTCGCGCGGATGACGTATGCGCGTCATCTTCTATGTGTAAACAGTGAGATGCGTGATTTCCCTCGGGGACACCCGGGAAGCGCGCGCACCGACGCCCGACACGACGACGCGCGAGCGCGAGCGCGCGCGACGCGAACCGGCGAGAGCGATGGCCGCGACCTCGTGCACCGTCCTCGCGGGCTCGTACGAGCGTTTCGTCTTCGGGTACGCCCTGGACGTCGGCTCGAGCGACGCGGACGGGACGACCGGCGGCGGTGGCGCGAGGCTGGCGAAGAGCTTCACGGTCGACGCGCACCTGTCGAGCGTCAAGGCGGTGGCGTGCGCGGGAGGGTACGCGGCGTCCGGAGGATCGGATGATTTGATTCGCGTGTATCACTGCGACGACAGGGGGGCGATGGCGGATTTGGGAATGTGCGTCGGGCACCGCGGCGACGTGCGCGCGCTGACGTTTTACTCGCCGAGAGGGTACGCGCCCACGCGGTTGTTGTCGGGAGGTGCGGACGGGGAATTGATGGTGTGGGATGCGACGGATAATTTCGATCAGTTGAAGACGATGCGAGCGCACAGGGGAGGGGTGTGCTCGATCAGCGCGCACGCGAGCGGACGAGTGGCGCTGACGAGCGGGGCGGATTCGCACGTGGCGATGTGGGACATGAAGAAGGGGCGCGTCGCGTACAAGTTTAAGACGCCGGATATTGTGGATAAATTAATGTTTACGAGCGATGGGGCGCGGTACGTGAGTCAGACGACGAAGAAGATTACTTTGACGGATGCGGAGGCTGGGAACGTGATTTCTACGTTTGCGACGCCGGCCAAGGCGCTGTGCAGCGAGACGCGGGGCTCGATGGTGTACGTCGGATGCGAAGGAGGTGATGTGCTCGTGTACGATACGCGAAAGTCAGGGAGCGACAAAGCCGTCAATCAAATCGCTAAGGCGCATCCACAACGCGTTCGCGGCGTCGCACTGGTCGATACCGGCGAAATCGACGATGACTCTGGGCCCCGCGAGCTCATCACGGCTGGATCCGAGGGCGTCGTACGCGTCTGGGATATGCGTAACACGTCGAGCACGCAAGCTGAAACGTCGAGTACACCAGTCGCGGAAATTTCGACGGGTGCGCGTTACACGTGCTTGTGCACGATGCCGGCGAAGACGCTTCCAGATGCGCCGAAACCAAAAATGCCATCCATGCCGCCGAGAGATCAAACCGCAAAGAAGAGCACTCAAGTGCAAGCGGCGAAAGGCGGTTCCAAAAAAGTGAAGAAGAAGCAGAAGGCGGCCGTCGTTGACGACGGATTTGAGATTGTTCGCGAAGAGAGCACCGGTCCATCGGCGAAGAGAGCTCCCAGCCGTTTCGACGACGACTCCGACGACGGCACGCCGTACGCCAAGCCAACCAGTGGCAACAAGAAAAAGAGACAGGGTTCGTACGAGAAAACAGCCACGTCGGCACGCAGGCAGGCGCACGGAATCAAACAAAAGAAGCGACGTTGGTAGATTCTAGTATACAGTCAAATATACATTAAATTGTGTCAAATTTCTAATCATACTCGCCCATGCTTTCGAGAAGTTGCTGTGAAGCTAGGCGCATAGCTTGTTTCTTCGTCGACGCCTCCGCGACGCACGATTCGCCACCTAACTCTGCGGTGGCTACGAACTGAGGTTGCTCATTCACCGCTGAGATAATGTTGCAGCTGCACACGCCTCCGAGCGTAAGTAACTGTCCATACGCATTTTCCTTTTTTAAATCCTTTTTCGTCTTTTCCTTTTTACTATTTTGTGACGGTGCGTTATAAATGTCGTGTCCGTAGAGCTCAAGCATCTCTCGCGCCGCGCCCTCCTCTGCAGCAGCCTTGCTTCTGCCTCGAGCGCGCGTCTCGTGAATGTGATTTTCGGCGGGCCAGATGCATCGCGCTTCAAACTCAGGCTCGTGATCCGGCGTGGTACGATCGCGTTCCGAGCTCGTCTTACCGTTGAGCTCGATGATGAGCCCTTTCGGATTCGCGATGGTGCCGTCCATGACGCCGCTTATGACGACGTGCCACACAAACCATCTCGCCAACTGTTTAATAGCCTGCGGACCACCCGCCATTTGATTCACCATGTACACGGCCGCCTCGATCAGCGTTCCAGCGCTGTGTGTCTCAGCCTCTCTGTTATTCTCCACGTGATGCGGCAACACTTCCGAGACTAATTTCGACATTACCGCGTTGCTCGCCAACTGCGAGTACTGTCTCGTCGCCTCCCCGACATCCTTCACCAACTTATTCTCGACGAGTTCGCTCATTAACGCCGTACCGAATATTTTATCACCGATCAACGCGTTCATCTCCACATTCTGCGTGGTGACGTGCTGCACCGACACGTCTCGCCATCGCGCCGGCAAGATGTCCTCCGACTTGAGTCGAGCGCTCAAGTCGTGCCACAGCTCCAGCGTCGGTTTCTCCGCGTACACCTCGTCGACGCGACGCTTGAACCGCGAGTCACCGCCTCGCACGTCAGCGCGAAGCCGTTTCTGCGATTTCGCCGACGGCCCCACGCGCGGGGGAGGATTACCGGGCATGAATAATGTGCGTCTCGATGGAAGGATGATTCGCGAGCGTTGACCGAGCGGCGCGCGGTGAAAGAGCGCTCCCGGCGCGGACCCGGGCGAGAGTGAAGAGCGCGCGTACGATGGAGTGCACGCGGTGCGCGTGCAGAGCATGCGCTCGCAGTGGCGGCGAGTGAGCGCGTGAGACTGAGGGGACCGGCATCCTCGCGCGTCCTCGCCTCGCGGCGAGACGGCGAGGCGAGGACGAGACGGCGAGGCGAGGACGCGCGAGGATGATTTGAGTAACAACGCGACTATCGAATCGAACGGAAGGACGCGACGGAATCATCCCCCGAATTGATCGGGGCCGTAGCCTGATAGCGTTTTGATGGCGAGCGCGAGCTCTTCGGCGAAGAATGGATTATCGACGTCGCTCTGCGCGAATTGCTCCTCGGTCCATAGTTCGCGAAGCGCCTTGAGACCGACGTCGACGTCGATCAAGAGCAAGGAGGGATCGTACTCGACGAGCCGAGCGCCGTCGACGCGCGGGAACGCGTCGCTCAGCGCTCGAAATCGAAGCTTAATCTCCGGAATGTCGCGCTGAAGAAAACGTTTGGCGTCGGCGCGCAAAATCAAGCCCACATCCGCGCCCGGAATCATGAGTTTAAGCGCGCTCAATCGACTGGCGATGACCGCGTTACTCGTCAATAGAATTTCTGGATAATTGTACGCCATCTTTGCCGCGTCGGCGGACGAGCACAGACAAATGGCCGCCACGCTCTCCAAACGCTCGCACAGAGACGCCAAATCGTCCTCCTTTATCATCTCCTCGAACGCCGCCGAGTCTTCCACCGTCTCACACGACACGAAACCTCGTTCAAAATCTTCCACCAAAGCCATCGTGTAATCCGTCGCCATCGCCGCGAACCCCTTCCTCGTCTCACGCGCGCCGTAATACTTTGACACGGCGTCTCGCGCGTCCTCGCGTCCCCGCCGTCGCCTCGACCGCTTCGCCCTGCGAACCGTCTCCTCGATCGTCCTCGAGCCCATCCACCCCGGAACGCTCCCGTTCTGTCGCCTGTACGGAAGAGCGTCTAAAAAGTCCCCGTACGCCTCCGCCAGGGCGTCCAATCCCAATCGCTCGCGCGTCTTTCTCGCCCCGAAACTGATCTCCGACAGCCAGTTCAGCGTCGTCGCGATCCCGGGCTGAAACCCACCGCGCCCTCGCTCCGCCATGAGACTCGCGCGAATGGCGTCGTAATCGTTATCGAAATCCATCGGATCCTTGGCGTCCCGCGCGCGCGCGACGACGCGACCGACTCGCGTCGTTCCCACCGCGTTCCCGCGCGCCGACGGTTGCGACGGGCGACGGCTCTCCGCGCGCGCGCGCGCGACGTCAGACGCGCGCGCGAGAGCCGAGGACGACGTCGACGCGCGCGCACCGCTCGCGACGCGCGAGGACATGACGGGGGACGACGACGCGACGAGAGATGCCGACGAATGTGCGTCGTCATCGCCTCAGACGTCGTCGCGCGCGTCTCGATCGTCGACCGTTCGCGTCTCGAGACATGCGCGACGACGGCGATGGCGCGACGACGGCGCGCGAACGAATCGCTCGCGTCGCCTCGCACGTCGATCCGACGTCGAGAGACGCGCGCGTGCGCGCCATGCGCCTCGACGTGGATGCGCGCGCGCGAGGCGATGGCATCGCGCCCGTCGATGCGTCCGAGTGGATCGTCGTCGATCAGGCGCGGATCGACGCCTTTGCCTCGTGCACGCTCGACGAACAGTTCATTCACGCGCGCGATGCCCCGGGAGGGGCGATCGCGCACGGATTCTTAGCGCTCGCGCTCATAACGCGCGCGACGGCGACGGCGACGACGAAACCGTGGGCCCGTCGAGCCATCAATTACGGCCTCAATCGCGTCCGTTTCGTCTCCCCCGTGCGCGCGGGCGGAGAGATTCGCGCGAAGAAAATAGAGATAGTCACCTCCGAGGCGTTACCTCGAGACGCGGGCGCGCAGACGGAGTTTCTGGTGGAATTGGAGACGCGAGACGCGCGAGACGCGCCGGCTCGGCTCGCCCTCGTCGCGCGTTGGATCGTTCGACATTACGTCGAATGACCCCGCCTCGCCTTCGCGCGCACGTGTATGAATACCATCACGCATCCATCGCCTTCATCGCCTTCATCGCATCGCCACGAGCGCCCGTGATTCAAATCAAATCAAATCAACGCGCGCGCGCCTTCTTTTTGTGCCCAAAAAGAAAAAGAGCCGTTTCGATTCTCTCACCTCTCGCGACCCGTCCGGAAACCCCGTCGCGGTCTCCCTCGCGTCCGACGCGCGCTTCGCGCGGTGGAAATTATTTTCGTCGCGCGCGGTCGAGCGCGTCGACGCGCGGGGACTCGCAGACGCGCGAACGGCCGCGAACGCGCGGGTCGGCACCTGGAGGCGCCGCCCGTCGGTGCCGCCGCGCGCGGGGACGGGGGGCCATGCGCGCGCTCGACGAGGAAGAGGGCGCGCGGACGGCGTCGAGGGGTGAAACGACGTCGTCTCGAGGGTACGAGGGGATACTGCGCGCGGAACGAGCGGCGGCGAGGGAGCGAGGGCTGGAAATGCGTCGTCGGAATGCCCCCGGGGGAAACGGTCACCAAGGTAGAGACGACCTCGAGGGTGACGCGCGCGAAGAGCGATGGCGCGAGAGCGAGCGCGGGAGAGGGAGTTCGACGTTTGCGTCGTTTGATGAACGTTTAGCGCGGACGCGAGCGCGCGCGGAGAGCGCGAGGGAGGACGCCGTGCGAATAGAGAGATGGCTGCGCGAACGCTCGGCGGCGGCGCCGAACGCGCCGGCGGCCATCGCGAAGGCGGATGAACAATTATTTATGGACGAGGACGCGCAAGATGGGGCGCGACGGATGGAGGCAGTGTATCAGAGATCACCGACGAGGTCCGTGATACACAGGCCGATACCGAGTCGTCCGTTGAGCTCGAGCGTGGAGGGCACGGGGTGGACCAAGACGAGGACGAGCGGGACGACGTTTAGGGAATTCGGTACGGCGCATTCGGTGCGCAGCGAAGAGAATAGTCGAAGCGCATTTCAATCTTTGAGTTTAGAACAACCGACGGGTAGATTGGGCGATGTCAGCGCGAGTGCGACCGGAATCAGTCGCGCGCAAGCCTCTTCTGAGGGAGGTGTGAGCACGCCGCCGAGGATTCAAAGGTCTCCGGCTCGACCGCCTCGCGTACATCCGCGCGTGCGAACGAGGAGCGAGGATTTCACAGCCATGTCGACTGCTCCGGTTCGAGTGTCGGCGGATTTGATGCGGAATTCCACGAGTTCACGGATGACGATGTTAGAATCCGTCGCACACGAGGCCGAAAACGAGCGCGCGATTCGCTTGTCCGAGGTATCCAAAGATTCCGCAGATGGTTTCGACGCCTTTAGATAGTTTCTTCCGCGACAAGAAATCATGTATATATGTAATAACTTATGTATTAGTTTGATAACGACTTGGCGAAGCGCTGCATCTCTCGCACGAAACCGAACACTTTTTCCGCCGTCGTCTTTTCGACGGCTTCGCCGTCCTCGCCCTTGGGTCGAAGCGCGGCGGTGATGATGTCGTCGAGCTCTTCCCCCGCCGGACGCTGCGCGTACTCGTCGACGAGATTAAACCTCCCCGGCTCTTCCGGGTCTTCGAGGAATAGTTTCCACGCCCCCGGGTACGCCTTGAACAGGCTTCCGTTACACCAAGGAAGCGGCCGCAACGAATACGTCACCGTCATTTTACCCAAAAATCGCTCTCGCATCCGTCGCACGTTCAACCCCACTCCGGCGTCTCCACTCGCCAGTCTCGGGTTCAACAGCACCACCGGACACCCCAACTCGTTCGCTCGACCGGTCGTTCGCTGCACCTTCTCCAAAGATATCGGATCCGGCGCCGCGAACACCACCACGCCGTCGAAATCCTCATCCACCAAATTTCTATCGTCCACGCTCGCCACGTCGAACGTCGCGGCGTCACCCCATCTCGCTCGAAGCATCGCCGCCGCTCCCGCGTCGGGGTACACCGCTCGCACCCGTCGTCCACCCTCGCTCAATCTCTGCGCGAACTCTCTCGAAATTTCCCAAACCTTGAGCTGATCGCCCGACTCGCTCATCACGTTGCCGCTGATCGGGTCCCAGAGCTCCGGGATGAGGAGCTCGACGATGCTCCCGGCGGTGCCTCGAGCGATGGCGTCGTTCGTCGCGCGCGCCGCCTTGCCGACGGCGTCGAAGAGATTATCCGGGAGCTCGTCGTCGTCGCGGGGACGGGAGACGGAGACGGAGACGCTCGGCGTCGCGGCGTCTTCATCGTCATCGTCGTCATCGCCCGATGTGGATAGACGGGAAAACTTCCCGGCGCGGACGATGGGCGTCGCGCGAGACGCGAGAGACGCGGGAGAGGGGCGAGAGAGACTGACGGTCGGTCGCGAGCGCGCGTGGGCGAGAGCGGAGGGCGACATCGATCGACGGCGACGCGCGAAATGGGGCGAGGAGCGACACACGGTGGCGCTCTCGGGTGCGATGAGCGCCGCTTCGGGAACGGCGCCGACGGTGCTTCCGAGACCGACGCCGTTGCAAGCGGCGCCGCTGGCGACGTTGGTCATCGTCGGCGCGGTGGTGGTGTTTTTCGTGGTGACGATGGCGAGCGAGACGATGGATTTCGCGCTCGTGTGTGCGAATCCTAGATTGGCGATTATGACGCCATTGGCGTCGTATTATCGCGTCTTCACGTCGACGTTTGCGCACGGATCGTTTCCCCACGTGTTATTCAATTGTTTAGCGTTCACTCCAATGGCGAGCGCGCTGGAACGGAGCGTGGGGACGATCAACTTTGCCTGGCTCTTCGTCGTCTTCGCGCACGTCGGCTACGCGATAGCGACGGCGTCGGCGTACGCGCTTCTTCTCGGGCTCGGATACACGAGAGGGTACCACTCGTGCGCGATCGGTATGTCTGGTGTGGTCTTCGCGCTCATCGTGTGCGAGACGAACGTGAATGACGTGGGAAGGAGGAGCGTGTTCGGGTTGTTTGAAGTGCCGAGCGCGTGGTACCCCACGGCGCTGTTACTCTTCATTCAGCTCTTGGTTCCGGGGGTGTCGTTTCTGGGTCACGCCGCGGGAATGGCGACGGGGTATCTGTACGTGGCTGGATACCTGAACTTTTTACTCTTGCGCGAAGCGCATGTGGAGATGATGGAGCAGTCGTTTGTGTGCGCGCCGATTCGCGCAGTGCCTTCTTTCGTCTCGTCCAACGCCGAGCGTGGATTGAGACCGAACAGGGACGCGAGCGCGAGTTCATTCCCTTGGTTAACGTCTTCCCGAACGTGGGAACTTCCATCGCGCGTCAGCGACGCGACGCGCGCGTTCACGGGACGTGGTCAAAAGCTCGGCGGCTCGGGTTCGACGACTGGAGAATTAGCCGCCATCGTGAAAGTCAACCAAAAGGATCTGAATACGCTAGTTGAGATGGGATTCTCGGAGCACGCTTCGAGACGAGCGTTACAAGAGTGCGAGGGAGACGTAGCGCGAGCGACGCATGTGCTCACGGACGCCGCGGCGAACAGCGATGACGAATTGTAGATGGAGACTTTGCAACGTGTGGCAAACGTGGGAATGGGAATGTATTTTTATGTGTATTCGTATTATTGAAAACTGTTTGTTGCCGTTCTGTAAGTATGAACAAGCGAAAATCTTTGATGGTCAGCGCCATCGAAGTATCTTGAAGTACTATGACCCGTTCTGGCTCCGCACAACAGCGTCATCCTTTTTTTTCGTTTTTTTATGCACGTGATTTGGTCATCACGCTAGTTTCTGATCCGCAGTCGGCTCGCGGCGAGCAAAATTGTGTTGCCCGCGGCGGCTGTGGACACCATGGTCGCGGTTGAGCGCGTCGACAAAAAGAAATACCGTCTCACACCCCCCAATGGCGCCCGCCTAGTGGTGCTACTATCGTTTCGTAACCGCAGGCCGCTGTGAAACGCCAAGATTTGTGACGAAACGTCACGCAACTCGTGCTTCTGCGGCCCGCGGCTGGCTAAAAGAATGATTCCTCTCTTCACTTCTCACGCAAAGAGACTCGCCAAAGAATTCCCATACCGAATGTATCCTCACTCACCAAGATGAAGCGAAAACTTCGCGGTCACCGAACGCTTAGGCGCCTTCCTCGGTGGCAGCCTTCAACACAGCGACGGCTTCTTGAACCTTGGAAGAGAGCGCATCCGGGGACTCAATCAAGTGAAGAACTTCGGATTGGTCCATTTCGAGCAACATACCGGTGATCTTGGCAGCGTTGGTCGCGTCCTTACCCTCAACGAGCGGGTAGAGCGCTTCGCCAAGAATCATGCGTTGCTGATCCGGAGAGGCATTGGTAAGCTGAGAGGCGAGGACAGCCATCGGGTTCGCGGGGGCTTCCGGCATGGGCGGCATCGGGACGGCGTTGACAGCCGCCGCGCTGTAACCGCGCATGTTTTGTCGCGCACCACGGCCACCGTTCGGGCCGCCGCGGCCACCGCGGCCGCGTTGCGCGCCCGGCACGCCTTGGCGTTGTGGCATCGGCATACCGTAGCCCGGCATGCCCGGCATACCCGGTCGCGGGCCACCCGGCATCACCGGTTGGAAGCCGAAGCCCGGTTGCGGTTGCGGCGGCATCATACCCGGCGGCGCTTGGCCGTAGTACATCGGCACGCCCGGAACGCCCGGCGGCGGCATGTACGGCATACCGGCACCCGGCATACCGGCACCCGGCATGCGCTGAGCGAATTGCGCTTGGAGACGCATGCGGCGTTCTTCCTTGCGTTGCGCGAGAGCGACGTAGAGCGGCTTGGTACCGACCATCTTACCGTTCATTTCCGTGACGGCGCGGGTCGCCTCATCCGGAGAGGAAAAGGCGACGAAGGCGGAGCCTCGGGAAGAGCCAGAGGCATCGCGCATCACGCGGCAAGAGGTGATGGTACCGAACTCGTTGAACAATTCACGAAGTTTTTCATCATCGGTACCATCCTCGAGGTTCTTGATGTAGAGGTTGGCCCCAGCCATCTTCTCCATGCGCTCACGGCGCTCGGCGTCGAACTTCGCCTTCAACTCAGCCTCGCGCTCAGCCTTCTTTTGCGCGCGGCAGACGACCCACGTCTTCTCATCTTCGGTGTAGCCATCGAGCTTTTCCACCGCAGCGGCGGCACCTTCCGGTGACTCGAAGCACACGAAGCCGAAGCCCTTCGACTTGCCTTCTTCGTCCTTCATGACGACGCAGCTCGTGACGGCGCCGTGCTCGGCAAACTTCTCGCGCAACTTTTCTTCGCTCAAGTTTTCGCTCAAGTTCTTGACGTAAACGTTGTTGAACTTGGCTTCACCAGTGTTGGAGCGTTCGGCGCGTCGTTGGAACGGACCAACGTAGACTTGCTTGCCGACCAATTCCATGCCGTTGACGTTGTCGATGGCCGCTTGCGCCGCCTCCGCCGTCTCAAACTGCACGAAACCGTAACCCTTGGATTGGCCTTGGCCATCCATGGCAACCTTGGCGCTGGTGATTTGGCCGAATTGCGCGAACGTGTCCAAAAGCGCCTTGTTATCGATGCTCTTATCGAGGTTCTTGATGAACACGTTACCGACGCCGCTGCGTCGAACCGCCGGGTCGCGCTGCGAGTACAAGACGCGAATCGGCTTGCCGTTGATGACTTGAAAGTTGAGCACATCGATGGCGTGGGACGCGTCCGACGGCGATTGGAAGTTCACGTACGCGTATCCCAACGATCGACGGGTGATCAAATCGCGGCACACGCGAATGGACACCACCGGTCCGATGGAGGAAAACTTCTCGTACAATTGAGCCTCCGTCACGGAGGTTTCCAAGTCACCGACGTACAAAGACGACGTTCCCGCGCCCGGCTGTTGCGCCCCGGCGGCGGCGTTGGCGGCGTTGGCGGCGGTATTTTCACCTTGCGTTTGCGTCGCGTTCGCGGACGCATTCGCGGCGGGCGCCGGCGCGGCGGCGGCGGCGGACATCACGCGTGGAGATCGCGCGAAAGATGCGGCGCGAGCGAGATTTTCGCGCGCGGGAATTCCCTGAGTGCGTCGCGGATCGAGCGCGAGCGCGTGCGAGATGCGACGGTCGTAAAACGGATCGATTCGTTTTACGTCGCTTCGGCGTGCGTGCGTGGAACGATCCGAGCGCGCGCGCGTGCGTGTGACGCGTGTCGCGTCGACGCGACGACCGCTCGAGACGTCCTCGCGCGCGCGCGGCGCCGCCGCCGCGACCGCGTGGCGAGGGGGGGTACACGACCGGTCACGACTCGTCGCGCGCACCACCACCACCCGGCACCGCGCGCCTCGTCCACCCACCACGGCGGCGCGCGTCTCGCGCCTCGCGATCGGGGTTTCTGGGTGTGTTTCTATGGAGAAGCCCTAATGGTGTGTACGCAAAATGGGGGGCGATGATAAATAAAAATTCGGACGTATGGAATCACGCGC
>MPLT02284229.1_pt1 | contig 24804 bp, 30 predicted proteins | sample 1617391 | NCBI WGS metagenome assembly MPLT02 (sample SAMN05944800, study PRJNA350692) | marine metagenome | biome: marine; feature: ODZ; material: water; isolation source: 70 m water sample filtered on 0.2 um supor filter | place: Pacific Ocean | collected 2012-04-08 | depth 70m m
AATAGAAACAGCAGACTTAACAGCATAAGAGAAGTCCTGATAATAATAAGAGTCTTGAATCTTCTGAATAATTTCAGATGGTTTACCAACATCATCAATAAATTGACCAGTTGTTTTAGTGATAGGTCCAACTTCTAAAACACCTTTAGCAATCTTCAGATCACTAATTACACCAGAAGACTTAGAAATAGCACCAGTAATACTTTGACCTTCTGAGAAAGTTCCTACGTAGTCAACGATCTTAAGAACTCTAGGTCCAATTTGCCAACCTTCGTTAGTAGAAACATATCCAGTTGCAGTTGCAGTTGCAAGAGTATCACCTTGATACACAAGTTCACCTTCTAGGAAAGTAGAAGTAATTACGTTTGCTGTAGCAGCAGCACCAAAAGATTCTGTCAACACTTGTTGTCTTCCAGTTCCAGCATTAGCAAATGTAATAGCATCACCCAATTCAGCATTAGCTTTAGTGATAGCAAGTTTTAATTGATCACCTTCAAGAGAGTTTGCTATACCAGCAACAGCATAATAGGTTGTAGCAGCATTCAATCTACCAATAGCACCAGATGCAAGTGGGAATTCTACTCCTTCTCCAGTATCAACAACATTCAAAGTAACTTCAGCACCATTCTGAATACCATGTGGGAAAGCAAACTGCAGTAATCCTAAGTCAAGGTTAACAACATAGTTAAAGGAAGATCTTAAAGAGACATTTGGTGCAGAGGAATAACCAGCACCAGGATCTTTAATGAAGATTTGTTCGATTCTACCATTCTTAATAGTTGCCTCAGCAACAGCACCAGATCCACCACCACCTGTAATTACAACAGCAGGTGCTTGTGAATATCCAGAACCTGGGTCAGTAACTGTAATACTAGCAAGTATAGATGTGCTAGTTAATTGGCAGTTAAGTGGGAATGTAATCTCAGGACGTAAAGTATAGTCATGAGGATAATCATAACCAAAGTTATTATTCTTAAGTTTCTTAATTTTACCAACCTTATCACCCTTAGTAAAGATGGATGCACCACTACCAGAGGAAGGAATGACAACAGTCAATTCTGCTCCAGAACCACTTAACCCACTACCAAGAATGCCAGGTATTGAGTCAATATCAATAGATGCAGTAGTATAATTTTTACCTGGAGAAGTAACAGCAACACCACTAATCTGACCTGGAATTGTTACTCCTTCAGCATCAGTGCCATCTTCAACTGTAATAGAAACTAAACCACCTTCTCCATCACCAGCAATAGGTACTCCAGCATATTGTCCTACAGCATATTCAGTACCTGGTGTCTTAACATCAACCCTTTCAATCTTTCTTGTTGATTCAATATTACTAATAATAGGTAATCTAGTATAGAAACCACCTGAGTTAACAATACGAATTGCAGAAATAGATCCAACTGCCTTAACAGAGCTTGTTGAGTAACTAGAAGGAGATACTTCAGCAGCAGCTTCTGGCTCATTTGCCAATATGAAACGCATTGCATCATCACCTCTAGTAATTGTCTTACCAGAAGTAGATGTAATTGCGAATGTGCCCTTATAAGGAGAATCTACAACATCAAGATAACTTCCTGGAATTACAGGAGATGTGGCAGATGTAGTCCTAGATGGGTCAAAGTAGTATGAAATATTAGTAACAACATCACTATCGACTTTAAATTTAACTGAAGGAGAAGGTACACCTTGACCTGTTACTCCAGGTGTTCCAATTCTTTCAATGCTGTTAAAGGAATATTCGAGTTTATAGAGACTATCTTTAGCAAAGGATAGGTTACCACCAACCAAAGATGAATGGCTGAGGTCAAAGATATATTGGTGTCCATAGAACATCTTCAGTGTAGGGGACTTCACATAGATGCTTACATTACCAGCAGTTGTAGCAGGATCAGTTACTGCTGCTTGTGGCAGTTTATAGGTAAATTCCTTGACACTGATTATCTTATCTACAAAGAATGCACCATCATATTCATCATAAACTACAGAGTTATATGTCTGTGATGGGTTACCATCAACATAAACCATTTCACCAGAGGTGAGGTAATGACTTGTAGATGTAATTACATAAACTTGGTCGCTATTAGCAACTGAAGAAACTTGAAGAATCTTCTCCAGATTTGCAATAAGAGTAATCTTTAATACAGCAGTTAAACCAGTAATCTGTAAAGTGCTATATGCAGCATTAAATGAAGTCTGTCCAGCAGGGACATCTACAACAGATCCAACAATATATGTTGACCCAGCTGCAACCTCATCAATTCTTACAGTATAGTTAGTACCAGACCATGCCTTAAACTTAGCAAATCCATCAAGGTTTTGACTACCACCAGCATTATAAGTGCCATCTAGGTTATAGTCGTCTAGGTCAATATCAAATGTACCAGGAGTTGTATTATTAACCTCTGCAAATGTATATCCAACAATTTCGTTGATATCATTTGGTATAGGACCACGAATACCATAAGTTGACTGCTCGTCAAATCTTTCTGTAGTAAGTTGTCCTGTAGCAGTATCGTTACTCCAACTATTATTGTTTACAGCAACGTAAATTTTATTATTTTCTGCATCAATACTGGTAATATAACCACTGTTAATAAAGGTATTACCATTCTTGAGCATCAACTTAGCACCAACAGTAAAGGTAAATGCTTGGTTGATAGTTAATTCTTGTATATTATCAATCTTAGAAGTATCTGTTACCTTAAAGAAGTAACGGTCTTTAACAACAGCAGTTGCCTTAACCTTAGTAGAACCAGGAGAAGGTACAGTACCTGTCCTAGATGACCAAGTATCCTGAGCATAAGTCATAGACTCAGTTGCTTCAGTATATGCTACACTTGCATCATCATAATCTAGTGACTGGAATCCAGCATCACCCAAGGATAATCCAACATTACCTAAAGTTAAAGTAGATCCAACAACAGGAGATATAGCAGCCCTTGTTACAGAAAGTTGAGTATTCGTAAACGTAGTTAGAGTGCCTATTCTTGCAGCATCAGCATTCTTATCAATCTTAAGTCCAATAGCATTGTAATCGATATAATCAAACTTGTTAAGATGATTAGTAAACCAAGCATCATCTACCCAGTCAAATGTTAATCCATAACTTGCTACTGGAGGTAGAGTTGTAATATCAGAAGGAACTGAAGGAACAACTGCTCTGTTTCTCAATCTGATGTTATCAATATAGAATTGTCCTTGCTTACTAGCAGAGAAGTCTCCTGCACCACTACCGAAACCAACTTGGTTACCAAAGTATAGTGTCTTATTAGCAAGTGAAGTATCTGACTGTGTGCCACTTAATACTTCAATACCATTAACATATGCCTTAAATACGTTACCATTCTTACTTACTCCAATTGTCTGCCAACTGTTATTAGCATACATTGTTGTCTGAGTAGACTCAATAGCACTACCAGCAGCAATTGTAGTAGAATTATTAGTTACAACGAAAGTTAACTTACCGTTAGAAGTATTATATCCTAACCATAGTCCACCAGTTGCATCTTGAGCACCACCAATACCTACAAGAGTTTGGAAACCTTGAGATAGAGTCTGTGATTCAGTAGCATTCTTATAGATGAAGAATTCAAGAGTCCAATCATCACCTAGTTTTGTGCCTAATTGAGTATTAGATACAGAGAGATATGCATTAACCCAAGTACTATTACTTCCAGCAGGGTTATATCCATATATCTTCGCCATGTTATCAGCGAGAGTAACGGAGTTAGTAGTTGCACCAGTAACAAGTGTATAGTGACCTGTTATATCAGTTACAGCATTACCTGCAAAATCGTATATAAATTCGTTTCTATTATGAGATGCCTGACCAAATACATGGACATCACCTGATTGGTCAACATCTAATGAATGTGCAGTAAATCCTTCAATAGTATTAGTAGTATTAGTAGCAACTCTAAGCTCATTGCTAGTATGATTCAACATCGTGCCGTTATACTTAATCTTGGCAGTGTTGACCATCTTCTTACCATCAACCTGTGAGGCAGAATGTGTATAAGCAACGTTGAGATCTCCGAAGATATCAATCCTGCTCTTACCAACCATTACAATATCTCTTGCAGGAGCAACAAATCTCTTATTCCAAAGTACAGTACCAGCATTAGTAAACTTACCAACCCAGAAACTATCCTTAGTTACATCATCAGACTTAAGTCTACATGTAGCAGTGACATAGAATTCATCATATTCGTCAAAACATACACTAGCATCTTGGAAAGAATATAGAGTATTGCTTATTTCTTTAATCCACTCAATATTAATTGCATTGATTCCTACAGTTGCCTTACCAAAGGATACGTTAATATCATTTGAAGCAGCAGATGTAGATGTCTCCATAGTGAAGTAAACTGCACCATCACTACCAATCGTGATATCAGTAATCTTCTCATTTCCAGCAGCAGTAGCTAATTTTCTCTTAACAACAAAAGCACCAGCAGTATCAACAACTGCTAAGAATGCATCAAATGGATTAGCAGAGTTAGTATTGGTATAACCACCCATTATGAAACGATTAGGACTGCTAGACAACTTAGTTAAAGCAGTTACATAATCTTCCCTAGTAGAACCTGAAATACCAGCATATGCCTTCTGAATACTCAATCCAGCACTTAAACCGTTAGCAGCCTCAATATACTTACATAGAATAATATCAGGGTTATATGCTTCTAATACAGGAATATTTGGTCTATTAGTACCAGCAACCCAAATATCATTACCATCAACGTAAATCTTATTAAATTCAAGGAATGTTGCTGTTCCTGAAGGAACAGTAGATTCTAATGTCTTCTCCCATTCCTTAACACCAGTAGCAGATAGTTTTGCAACTATACCTACAACATTACCAGATGTATCCTTAGTCTTACCACAAACGTATACTTCCTTATTAATGTTAACGTAAATATCATTAATTTTAACATAATCATTATTACTGATTAATGCAGCATAGTAATCACACTTCTTAAAGACCTGTGGATGTGAAAGGATAACACGAGGATTCTCTGTGTATCCAGACCCTGAATTTAAAATCTTGAATGATTCAATAGACCCAACAGATGAAACAGTTGCTTCTATAGATCCACCAGTACCGCTATCACTATCAATAACAACAGTAGGAGGAATGTCTTCATTATATCCACTTCCAATAGTATTAACAACAACTTCTTCTATACCTTTGTATTGACGGACTACAAAAGTCTTATTTGTATTATCCATCGTAGGAGTATAGTCTACAAAGACTGTATCTCCAGCAAGTAGGTTATGTGGCTCAACTGAGGTTAGAATACCATAGTTAACTCCATCAAGGGTTTCATAAGTATATGATTCAACTGTTTCACCTTTAATTCTTGAAACACGAGCAGAAACACCACTACCGTCAGTATCAGTATTATCAAAGATTAAACGGTCATTAACCTGATACGATATACCTGGGTTTTCAATAGTAAATCCAGTAACAGATGCATCCTCAAACTTAGTAATAGTATCAACTTCAATATCAACCTTGGAATCAAATCTTACTTTAGGGAAGTAATCAAACAATTGTAGAGGTGATTCCTCAAACATCTGTTCTGGATCATCAAGTTCATCCTGGGTGATAACACCATCTCTATTTTCGTCTTCTGGATCGAATAGGAGTGTATCTCCAGATTCAGTAGTTAAAGCGTTTGTAGAGGCATTTGGAGTCCTCTCAACGTCAATATCCACATTCTCGTATGGGTCTCTATAACGGACAACACCAGTAGGAATATTCTGTTGGACAGCATCATCTACTAGGTTCCAAGTATCAACTACAGAGTTGTAACTTGGTCCTAAAATATAAGGGAATTTTGGATTACCTGCTTCAGCAGCATCAATAGTAACGAAATAGCAGTATCTACCAGCAGAGAATTCAGGAGTCTTACAGAAACGTCCATTATACTGGTCTAAGTCACCACTACCAAATACATATTCGTAGTCTTCAACAAACCTACCAGCAGCTTCATCTGTTAGTAAAGGACCATCAGTTCTTACAGGATATGGGTTTGAAACAGCATCATAGACTAGATTTGTCTTAAGACTATAAGATGTGTTTAATCTTGCAATTTGAGATGTCTGATTAGTTGGGTCAGAGTAACCATAAGGTCCATAAATTGGGTTACCGTCAAATGCCCATCCAATAATAGGTGAGTGTGTTAACTGGACATCTTGCTCAAGAATTGCACCAGTATTAGATTCGTATAGGTTATCACCTAAAATATATCTTAATTTTTGTGGGTTAGAAAGGTGAGAGTATTCTCCACCATATTGTACGTTAAATCCTTCAAATACAGAACCCTTTGCTGCATCAAACGTAGATGTCTCCTGTAGGTTATAAGACCACTCAAATACGTTAGGTGTAAATGTAGCATTAATACCAATAGAAGTTAGGTTAATTACTGTGGTACCTTGGATATATCCAATACCTTTGTTAGTGATAGTGATACCAGTAACCTTACCAGCGTTTTCACCATCAACGTCAATCGTTGCTTTTGCAACAGCACCAAATCCACTACCCTGTATACTTACTTCAGGAGCAGTAGTATATCCACTACCAGCAGAAATGATAGCAATAGATATGATTCTTCCGTTATTAACAATTGCCTGTGCAACAGCACCACTACCAGAGGATAAAGTTACAGAAGGTTTAGAGGTATAAGATGCACCACCATTGGTGATATTAACAGTCTTAATTGGACCTCTAACAGATGCAGTCGCAGTTGCACCAGATCCCCCTCCGCCGACAATAGTGATTTCTGGTTGAGAAGTATATCCACTTCCTCCAGAGTTGATTAGGACTCTTGAAACAACACCTTTTGTTATAATTGCAGTTGCAGCAGCACCAGATCCACCTCCACCAACGATAGAGACAAGAGGTGAAGAAGTATAACCAGTACCACCTGACTGTACATCAATAGCAGAAATTGCACCATCAACTGTTACAGTTGCGGTTGCTCCAGATCCTGAACCTCCAGAAATGGTCATTGCAGGAGGAGAAGCAGCATCATAACCTTCACCAGCATTAGTAATGCTAATAGAAGTTACAGCACCAAAGGTTTTAGTTGTTTTAGACTTATAAGACCAAATAGATACACCATTAACCCATGTCCCGATTGGACCTGGTACAATGGCAGTCTTAGTCGAAATAGTAGTAGGAGTTAACGCAAATCTGTTTAACTTACGTTGGTTGCCTGGAAGTAGAGCAGATCCAGGGAATGGACCTATCTCATAGTTTGGAATACCAGTAGATGCAACATAAACATAATTGGTATTGAAAAATGTATTCTGTACGTTAGTAGTATAAGGTCCAATAGCATTACCAATTGCACTATTAGATGACTTACCTTTATTAAGGTCAACTGAAATTAGAATATTACCCTGTGGCACAACTTGTGCTGGTTGGGGTAATTGATATTGGAATACAGTTGTGGAATCCCTTGATGTGACTAGGAAACTTCCGTTATAAAGAATTGGGTTTGCACCATAGATTGTAACTTGGTCTCCAACCAATAAACCATGAGGGTTAGCACAAGTAACTGTAGCAGACTGGTTATTAACACCACCATAAGCAATGCTAGTTACATTAATGAGTTTTTTAACGTTATACAACCAAGTTGTAAGTTGAGGAGTGGTAGATGTGCCTCCCAACTTAGAAACGGTTAATTTGTCTCCTGGTAGGTAGTAAGAACCTGTATCAGTCAATGTAGTTTGATTAGCATCAACGATACCAACCACATTCATCACAACTTCTTGTAATGTGCCTTTATTGAGGTAAACTACGAAATTAGACTTAACTTCTGTAGCAGAGTCCCAAATTTGTGCATTTGATGCTCTAGTACACTCAATAAACTGGTTTAATGATTTTTCTTTATATCTTACAGTCTCTAATCCACCAATAACGATTTCACCGTTTCTTTCTGGCCAACCGATAGTAGAGTCAACAGTTATAATATCACTGGCAGCAGTAAGAGGCTCAGCGAGTTTTGTTTTGTAAGGTACAATAAATGTGCCTTGAATAGTTTCTTCTGATAGGACTAATTCAAATATCTCTAGGTCAGAAGTTTTAATTGAAAAATAGTTTTCAACCAATGCAGATGCTGCTTTAATATTAGGGTCTGCAATATCAGCAACCTGTTGAATTAAAGCGTCTTGAATGTCTGATGGCTTACCTGAAACAAGTGTAGCACGCAGAATTGTGTTAATAGACCAAGTAGCAGCAGATGGCTTAGTAATTTGGTCTTTTGGATATGAAATACTTACATTTTCACCATATAGTAACTTAAAGAGATAAGCAACACTAAATGATGTGCCTTTTGTTGAATAAAAGGTCTTAATATTCTTAATAGCACTTCTTACATCAATACTATCATAATCCAACTGAGGAACATCAGGAAGGAATTGCTCTGTATACTTATCAAGCAATCTCTTAACAAATAGTGCATCAAGACACTTAACTTCAGCATTTACAGCATGTGCAGTAGCAAGAGTATCACCAGAGAATACTGCATTACCTTCTTCGGTATATTCCTTAATACCACTAGCAGCTCTAGCACATCCAGTAAGACGACACTTCTCGTAATTCTTACCAGATTGGATTACATTAAATCCAGTTACCTCACCCAAACCAATATCTACAGATGCAGAAGCATGTGGAGGTGGTTGAATGAAAATAGTAGGAGGTGCAGCAGCAGAATAACCAGATCCAAAAGCAGTTATATTAATATCAGTAATTGCACCGTTAAAGATTGATGCAGTAGCAGTAGCACCAGTTCCTGGACTTGTAGTCCTCTCATCAACAATATAAACAGATGGAATATCTTCATATCCACTACCACCACTCAATAATTCAATATCAGTGATTCTTCCATCACCATCAACCGTTGTGGTTAATACTTGAGCACCAACTGGGTCAATAACTGCAATTCTAGGTACAGATGTGTATCCTTGACCAGCATTTAAGACAGTTATGCTTGTAACCTTTCCATTTGTTAATACAGCCTGGAATGATGCTTTAATTGGGTTTGTACCAGTAGGCTCATCAACATAGATGGCTGGTGGTGTAGTATATCCAAATCCCTGAGCAGTAATAGTCGGAGCAGCAGCAAAGGATCCAGAAGTAATGGTAGGAGTGCCTAATGTAGCTCCACCAGGTTGAACAAAGGTTAATCTTGGAGTAAAGGTATATCCTGACCCACTGCTGGTGACAGCAAGACCAGTAACAGCACCATCAGTAACAGTAGCAGTAACAGTGGCTGCAGTACTACCTTCTTTAGTTGGTGTCTGTATTTGTACAACAGGAGGATTACTTGTAGAGTATCCAGCACCACCTGTTAGTAGTGAGACAGACTTAACACCATTAATCAATGGTTTTACAGAAGCATCACTACCTACTTCAGATTTAATAGTAACTTTAGGTGGATACTCAAATCTATAATTTTTACCAGTATTATTAACTTCAACTGAGCTTAAATTTCCTAATGCATCAACACGAGCAAAACCAATAGCATCAGTACCAAAATCAGGTATTGGTGCCTCAATTGAGAATAAATCTAATCTTCTACCAGCAACAGGAGTAAATCCTAGAGTAATATAAGTGCCATCAAAGGTAAAATCTGCTTTTGGTACTAAAAGTCTATTATCATAAATTGCAAGCACATATTCATCTACAATCGGTGAATATGCTAAGTTTGCAACCGTAGTTTTGAAAGTTTTCTTACCATCTCCAAAAGAAGATGAAATGTTATCTAATGCTACAATACTATTCTCAATAAAACCATTGAGATATGTGATAGATGTTGCTGTTGTGTCATCTGATGCAAGTCTAGTCCTTGGTGCAACACTGAATACAACATGAGTGCCGTCTATAGTGTAATCTACGCCTGGAACCTGTACTTCACCATATACCTTTACTATTAGGTGTTGAGCACTAGGAGGTGCTACAGGAGCATCTTGGGATGTTAGAGCAAACCTCTTGGTATTACCATCAAAGCTTTGGATGATATTAGCAAGGGTAATCCACTTAAGTTTTACTTGCTCATATGAAATACCTGGTGAAAGTGCAATACTTGGAGAAGCAACTGCCTTCTCATAGAAGATGATTTCATCTCCTATCATTACACTACCGTTATTATCTAAGAAATTATCTACGTTCTCTACAATTATATCCGTATCGTCTAAATCTGCTGCCTCAACTACCTTTGTTGCACCACCTAAGATACTAACATCCAATTTATCAATATCAAGATATTGAAGGAAGTTATTAAGTATATTCTGTCCAAAACCCGTCTTTTCTTGTGACTTATAATAATACTCCAGAAACTTGTCAAACAGGGGATACCCGTCCGAAATGAACTGAGGGGTTTGTCTTGCTATCGCTTGCGATACCTTACTACTTGTCGTCATTATACCTTAGAAACAAGATTGTGTAGTTGTGCTGCCAGAGTTGGTAATAGTAATAGGAGAAAGAGTAACAACAGTACTCTGAGATTCAAAAATAGTTGGCGTAAGACTATTTAGTGGGATACTGGTAGGAGGAGTTGACCCAATTGCTCCAAGATCAATAGTTGGGTTAATAACTCCAATAATTGTATCAGGACTTGGGGTAGGTATCTGAGATGCGTTTGAAGGTATAATCTGCACAGGAATATTCAAATCTCCTAATGCAGCAAGAGCACTAGCAGATGTATCTACTGATCCACCCTCAAATATACCATCAGCATCAGTATCAACAGCAGTACCTGCTAACACTGATAAGTTATTACCTGATGCACCTGTTATATTTGCAGGTCCAAAGCATATATCACCAGTAGTGTAATTAATTGTGCCAGCAGAAGAGTTAGTAACAACCTTTCTATTACCACTATTATAATATGTCCTTAAGTTTCCAAATCCATCATCTTCAAAATATTGGTCTACAGTAGGACGATCTGATAGTCTAAACCTACCAGAAACAACAACTGGCTCCTTAACACAACCATCTGCGTTAGAAGTCTTACCTGGAGCACTATCGTAGATAGGAGCACCAGTAGATATACAGTAAGTATTAGTTTCTGCTGTTTTTGGTGTAATGTATTTTACAAGTGATACTTGAGTCGAAACATCCGCAATACACTTATCTGCAAGTGTAATTGCTTTCTGGAATTTCGCAAGACTGAATGAACTGTTAAAGTTGTTAACTTTAGAAGCAACCGCCCAATCGTTGATAGCACCCTGAGCATTTGATTCAATAGCAGAGACACTTCTAGCAGAGCAAGCAGGGTCATAAGTGATAAACACTTTAGGATAGACGAAAATGCTCTCAGCGTCGGTTACAACAGGTTCAATTGATGCCATAGCATATGCTCTCAACTGTTTAGAGAGGTTTATCTTTGTTGCATCGTTTAATTTAGATCCTGTCTTAGTTTTGACTGCGATGTAAACCTTTCCGTATACAGGAGGATATAATTCATCTCCACCATAAGCGACAACGCTTGCCACGTTATCGTATATCTTTTGCATGATAACTTCGTAATCTTTTGAAGTAACTGCACGATATTGGGCAGAATAATATCTTGGTGCGTTATATTTGATAGATTCAACGCTTTCCTCATCAGAACCTCCGTAAGATGTATTCTTAACAGTTACAGTTACGTCAGATGCGGAGTAGTTTGCACCGTTACTATCAGTAAGTACGCCAATAAACGCAAAGTCTGTTATATCATTTGCATCTTTTCCTGCTGTTACTAGGTATTCAAGGTCAATAACCTCACCATCACCTAGTTTTCTACCTACTACATCATCACCAAAGGTCAACTCATACCTCATATCTTCCGTTTCGGATAAGAAGTAAATTCTATCAGTTGCTGTTACGTTGGTAACATTCTCAACTTTATTATAGACATCAGAGCTAGTGCTACTCTCGTTTGCTCTAATACTAACTTTTAGAGTGGCAATGTCCGCATCGGCAGTGGGTACCACATAATTCTGTTTAGCAAATGTGTTAACAGTATACGAATAGTTTATAATACTACCTTCTTGTATAAGCACACACTGTAATGTTGCAATTCCTGTTGTCTGATCAACCTCAGCAGTGAATGGCTCTAGTCTATTCCAAGTGTAATTACCACCAGTTGCAACAGATCCCTTTGCTAGGGTAATTGAAGCAGGCCAAGCACCAGCAGTTTGATTGGTTTGTATCTCTAATTCTAAGTATGCCTTAGCAGCAACAACGGAATTGGGTGTATAGTTTAATAGTTTCGCAATATTGACAATATTATCTCTTACAGTAGATGATGCTATAAATGCCTCATTCATTGACATATTCGCCATGAATGCACTATAATAAGTGTTATAAGAAAGAGTATCAATAAGATACGATAAACCCGACCCTTCAAAGTCGTAATCTGAAAATTCACTACGAGTTCGCAGATATGCCTTAATTGAGGACTTGATATCTGCAAAATCTAATGCTGTTAAATTATTCGGTTGCATTATGGTCTCTGTAAGACTAGGGAAATATTCTCAATTACTGGAAGACCAATTATCTGGTATTCTAGGTCAACTGTTATAGAGTTGTCATCATAATCAGGTTTGCATTCAAGTCTAGTAATTTGAATACGTGGCTCGTGTTGCGTTAATGTATTTAGTATCTCACTCTGGATCGTATCAATTAAAAAGGGATCCAAAGGCTCAAACAATAGTTGTGAGACTCTAGATCCAAAATTTGGTTGAAATGGTTTCTCTCCAGGTGCTGTTAGTATTATATTTCTAACTGATTGCTTTATTGCTGAATCATTTTTAACTGCGGTAATATCTTTCGTAAATGGGTTCTTAGTAAAACCTACAGGAACATCCTTAAAACTCCTTGATTTCGCAAAATCCTTACCTGATATCGGTTTGAGTGCCATTAGACTTCATAGAAAGTATACCTCAAAAATAGTTCCTCATTAGGACCTATAGACTTAATAGTCTTAACATAATATTTGTTTCCGACTTTATACTTCTCACAGTTAGGATTATTGCTATGGTTGATAAACCCACCTAACGGTGTTCTGTATATTTCGTCGTTTTCAAGGTAATGTGACATACCAAGCTCTTTACCTTGGGACAATTCGTATCTTGTGAATATTCCTTGTCCTGCTATTAGACTATCTGAAACAAATAGTCCTTCAGGAAGTGCTCTATAAGTCACTAATCATAATGTAACTCTTATTATTTATCGTAGTTTTTAGAAATTCTTAGGATGAGTAACTACATCTCCATGAATTTCACCAATATCATCAATATGAGCATGGTCTATTTTCTCAATATGCAAATGTTCTAATGAATTTGCAATTCTTTCAAGTGCATTAGCAATGCGGTTAAACTCTTCCGACATTTTTAATAAATCCGAATAATGTTTTCAATAGTCCTTTGGCTGCTGAGCCTTGGATTTCGTCAAATATGTACATATTCAACCTAAATGCATAATTCGCCTCTGCAATCAGTGCGTTGGTCTGAGATTCGTCTAAACCAAGTGAATCTAAAGTCTCTCTATAAGATGCCTTAAAACCCTTGGTATCACTGACTTTTTCAAAGTCATAAAAGTGTAAACCCTCACCTTTAGGTGGATCGAGTGCTTTTTCAGCAATTCCTCTTAAAATCTGTCCTCCAGACAAATCACCGATATACCTGGTATAGTGGTGTGCTATTAGTAAATATGGATTATCATTCGCAACTTCGTTAATTCTATAGCAATATGTGTTACATGCCTCAGAAGGTATTTGTAAAGACCTCCATTGAGGACCATAGTAGTATCTAAGGTCTCTCTCCAGTCCATTAACACGCTCCAATTCAGGATAACATATCTTTTGCACTAAAGGGTCTTTGGAGTCTCTAATTTGATTCTCCATCGTCTGATAGACATAATAGAAATTAGTCAGCAGTTGACGATACTGCTCAGGGTCTAAAACCCCTTTTAGGAATCCAGCAACGAATTTAGTGTTTTCTGCTGCTGAATGGGACTTCTTAGTCCCTTCTTTTAATGCTAGTGCTAATCCCATTATTCTGGTACCTGCTCAAATTCTTCTATTTCTGATGCTTTGACTATATGACCACCAATATTATACATGTGCTCACCGCACTCAATTTCATAACCCAGGTAAGCTATGTCATTTAACTTACCATGCTCACGTATAGCAGCTTGTATTTTTAAATGTACTAACTTACCTCGTGATGGGCAACAAGAATGATTTGCCTCTTGGTAGTACATCAGCCCTGACCTCTACTTCTTTTTGGAGCCTTGTTACGGGAAGAAGCAGCGTATTTAGTGTGCTTGCCTTTTCCTTGACGGGTTTTCTTAGGTTTTGCCTCTACATAACCCTCGGTCTTCCATGCGACCATTTTAGCCATAATTAATTTCCAATAAAAACGTTAGGGGAAGCACCTGCAATAAGAGATGCACATTCACCTTTGATTCCTCCATTTAAAGGGTCACCGTATCGGTTTGCCAATTTTCCCATAATATACACTGTTTTAGTGGTTGCATGGGATACACGCTTATGTTTACCGCCATCACGGACATCTTCTTTGGTAAGATGCTTACCATTACAGACATCTGGTGGAGGAGGACTTTTACATCCACCATGAGCGTGGAGATTGGTTGATGTGCAAGGATGATTGATTAACTCATCTTTGTCAATAATAGGACAAATGTCATTAATCCACACTGTTGGATTCTTAGGAGTCTTAGGTAACTGTGATTCTGGTTTCCACTGTAACACTCCACCTCCCTTATGTGTACCGCCTACTGCGGATAAAGGTTTGGGTGAAGCAGCAGGACAATTACAAGCACAACAATAAGTGCCATGTATGTTGCCAGAAACTACAGTACCATGCCCAGTGCATGATCCTTTGTAGTATGCAGCCTTTTGTGCTCCCATATATTATACTCCTTTATTATGAAATGTCAAATGGATTTCCGTATGCTTCTACACATGCACTCATATTTATAGCACCTTGCGATAAATCGTTAAGCATCAACAAAGAACCACTTGCTTCCCAGTCTTCTGCTCCTGGTCCAAGTAAACCAGACATAGTATAAGTCTTAGTAGTAGTAGATCCATCGTTATTGTTCGTTGTACTACCTGCTGTAGTAGCTGGTGCATTACAAGTAATGTGTCCACAACCACTTTCTACAACCTTACAACCTATTTTTACCTTAATTTCAATCTTCGGTGTAGTAGATGCACGATATTGTCGTATATGATACTTAGTTAAAGTAGATGCGTGCGGTAGGTCTGAGAATCTACGTTGCACTGTTTCTACTAATGTACCAGCATAATTGAGATATTCAGGGTCACTTTCTTGTGCAAGAGCCTTACATTGCTGTTTAATACTCGCTAATCGTGTTTCTTCCGCTTCTTTTGTCTTAGCTCTGTAGTTAGCCATCTCCTTTTTATACTCAGGAGTGACATCTGAATCTCCAAGACCCTCCACTCCCGCCAGAGTGATATCTTGTACATCATTTACACCTTCAATACCGTATTTTGTGACAACTTTCTCATATTCATCCACTGTTTCCTTTTTATAGCGTCTTTGTGGGAGTGTATAGATGTCATTTTTAGTAAAATCCGTTAATGACTCTGAATTTGGTTGTGGTGCAGTAGTAGATTTACTCTGATATGCCTTTTTCCGTGATGCATCTACTGCTTTATCCACATCACGATCTAATGCATTAACCATTTCAGGGAAACCACCACTGGCACGTAACTTCTCATTGAAACTTTCTATGCCAGTTTCACTCTCATCAATGCCTTCTGTAATCTTTAATGTGTCTACTCTATAGATATTGCTCACATATGCCCTAGGCTCGTCTGTAGCAGTCGAATATCCACTTCCTTGATTCTTTATGGTTATGCCAACAACTACTCCGTCACCGTATGTGGCAGTCGCTACAGCACCACTACCCCCACCTCCACTGAAAGTGACAGTAGGATTAGCAGTATATCCACTACCGTGGTCAGTAATCCTAATACGATTAACCACACCGTTGTAAGAATCAACCTCCGCTACTGCTGTTGCATTACCAGAAATCGTTACGGTAGGTGCAGAAGTGTATCCTATACCTGGATCTGTGACAGTTATGAAGGAAAGTGCTCCATTTCTTATTTCAACTTCCAATTCTGCCTCTTTCCCTATGCCAGCCGCAGGAGTAGTACATACCAACTCTGGTGGTGCTCCTAACTTATCCCACCCTGATCCACCTGAATATACATTAAATCCACTAATAGTGCCATTAGTGATAATTCCTTCCGCAATTGGCTGTTTTAGGGTATTATATACGTCTGGAGACCCTCCATCGATGCTTTCTGTGGTAAATTGGACGCTTTTATCGTAAAATTCGTATAATCCAAGCAAAGCTGAGTGTGTTTTGACCCCTTTACCAGCATAAACAGTGATTTGGTGTGCTCTATTGCTCGTATATTGCGTATTATAGGTAAAATCGTTGCCATTACCGTCCAAATAGACCAAATGACGCTGTAAAACGTCAAAATCGGTGTGAAAAACCTTAGTTATGGTATGTCCGTTGATAGTATCGCCTTCACGGAGGGCATCAAACCCAGCTTGAGGTGATACACCTTCTATAGGACCAACTGCTGTTATCTTTATGTCTATAGTTATTACAGAAGTTGTATTGTCTGAATGAGTATGAGTATAGTTTAATGTATAGGTATCATTGACTGCATAATTCTGTCCAGGAGCCATTAACTCCAAGAATTCCCATCTAGTCCCAGTCCATACATTTAAGTCATAGTCATAGACAGGTTGCATTCTAACTTTAACTCTTAAACCTTGCTTACTACCACTTTCTAGTACTGCTCCTTCAAATATTAATATGGTTCCGTCATTATCAGTGAATGTTTCATCTCCAGTCTTCCAAGGATTCTGAGAAGTGACTACTGCTGCCCCATTATAATCATCTGCGTCCCAAACGTCTACATCTATACTGTCAGGAGTATAAACAAAGTTAACATCAGTAACGCCATTAGGCAAGACTGTGGAAAAGGCATCATAGCTGAATACAATTTTATTAGAAAGGGTGCCAACCCCAAACATAGTAGGATAAGGACAATCTGGGTCACCTGTTTCGTCTCCTTCGGGATTTTCGTAACTGCATGTCGCTATCTTAGGTGTAGCGTAAAAACCTGTGCATGGGTGGCATTCAGAACCAGCAACAGTGCTATCAGCACCACTACCACCTGTAGTTGCTGAACTTTCTTCTTCTAGGTGGAAACAAGGGGTACCAACTGTGCCTCCCCATTGCCCCATATCAAATAAGTAACAAAACCAGGTATCAGACCTCATTGGCTCAAATGATATCCCTGATGGTCTAAAATCATATAAGGCAGTTAGTGATGGATTACAACCAATCAATCTTTGTGCTCTACCACAGTATGCACTATTACTACCACCAAACCCTGCAACTGAGTCAGTTTCTACACAAATAGAATTATATAAAACACCAGTCTGAGGCCACTTAGGTACATTAATATCACCAAAGACATCTTCTGGTTTAGTCCTTACATTAATCTTAACTCTCTTACTATCTAATGGCCAATACAACCAACAGTGAGACCCAGGAGCTAAGACTCCTTCGGCATCCCTGCATAGGTCGGAATTCTTTAGGTGGCAACCTTTCATTTACTTTTGTTTCTCTTCAATACTATTTAACCGTTGGTATATCAAATCAAGATTCTCCTTGTAATTCAAATATTTTTCGTCGTCGTGGGGGCGGTAGAGTATAAGGTTTGTAAAAGTCTGTGGTAACGCCTGGACATACTCTTCTATAGACGTTATTCTTTGACCTATCGTCTCTAAACACTTATTGACTACCTCGTGTGCTATCTCGTTATCCTTAAACCTAGGATCATCTTCGAGTTGTCGTCGTATTTCTTTTTCAATGTCCAGATGTATCTCTGAAGCTGTCAACGCGGTTGAAACGTGGTTTCGCGGGTCTGACATATCTGTTTTCTCCATAGTACCTACCTCTTCATTCCAAGGGATTAAAAACCAAGTCATTCATCTATGACCTTTTTGAGAGTGATAGAGAGATTTACCTCATCTACCTCATATTCTAATTCGTCTCCGACACTCCATCCAAGGTCTTCACATACATTATCAGGAATATAAATTAGACTATCGCCGTATTCGTCTTCTTCGATAGAAAGTGTGAATCTCTTGGACATATGCCATCTCCTTATAGTTTATTCATTTGATTGTATGTATCTCTTTTGTGAGTCTTCTTCCATGCTATCCATTGCTCTATTACGACTTCAGCATCAGTGCATTGCTTAGAATCTGCTAAGTAACTCGCACAATCGTATATTCGAGGGTCTAACTGACCTTCGTGCCTTAACATGACTTCGAGTGCCCATACTCTATCATCCTGCAAGTCTTGTCTGAATTTCATAATTGTCCTATGGGGGATTTTTTACTGGAAAAAAATTTTTAAATCCAACTGAAAAAGATACCCAATGAGATATATAGACCTCTTTCGGGTACCTTTGTAGGTTAGGGTAGTAAGCTTTTTTAATATAGCGGCCCCCGAAGGGACGACATCCAAGGCCACCACTGCTTTTTGGGTGCCATTTGTTTATTGTTTCACTTGCACATAATTTAGTTAGTCATCACTTAGTCCTTGAATGTGTGTGCCTTAAGTATAACATACCTGGTGAAGTCTGTCAACTAAGTGTTAAGAACTGTTTGGCAAGTTGTTATCAACTACCTCCCAAAACCATCCGATAGATTTAATATAATCAAAGCACGAATGTCTGGGCAATTCTTTATATCTTTCTCCCCTAGAGTTTCTAACACCATCCATGTACAATTCTAAGTCACTAACTGACTCAAACTGACCATGTAATTTCTCTGAGGAATCGTATACTTTGTAGAGCATAATTAGAGGGAGTTGTTGTTAACCCTGACAGTGTTATTATACCACTATTTGTTATAAACTGTCAAGTATATTGTGATTTGCTGAATGTTATTGACAATCGGTAGATTACGTGCTAAGGGTGTAACATAGGGAGACAATTAATCGAGATAGTTAACACAAATAGGTTTTAATTAACATTTAATTGTTTTCCACAATTATAGCGGAATCTGTGGAAAAGTATCATTTAGTGGTGGAAATCGTTAGTCTCTTCGTTAATACTTTGTTGGTGTAATCTCTTCTCTCTGATGTTATCGTAGATGATAAGTGTAGTCTCCTTAAGTGTTATCCAGACATAGTGAATTTGCTTACGGTAAGAGACACTTCCATTCTTGTAATTCTTCATCATAATACTTACATTGTGGAAAACTGTTTGTATAACATAGCACGTTAACTTCATTATACTTGTTCATACTATGCTCTGCTAATTCTGGGGGTTTTAACCATTTATTAGTGGTCACAGTTATATACTCTTTAGAGATGAAATTAACGTGACCTTGTTCTCCATCAGGGAGTTGAATCTTTAGACCCTTTTTTAACACTTTAGGAAGCATAATTGAGTGGCGTTTGTGTTATATAGTGGAAAAATTCCGCCTCGTCCACATACTAATAGTTATGGAGAGTTCTGTAAGGTTTATAACAATATTGTTGGTCGTATTTGATTGTAGTTTGTATTACTTTGATAGGGGTAGATTTAAGGTCTTTTGTTGTTACTTTGTTTGATTGGATTTGCATAGAATTGTGTTAAGAAATAGAAACGGATTGTAGGAGTTGGGTTAACAAGTTGTTCGTAAACATCTTGCGGGAGTTCGTGATACTTAAGAGCGTTAGTCTTCCTGGAGTTGTTCATCATCTTCTGGGGGAAATTGGCGAAGTTTAACATCACTTAGTGCTGCAATCATTGTCCATACTTTCTCACCAGAAAGTTGAAATTCACTGCATAAGTATTCAACAGAATCTTCAATCGTGTTTAAAACTTCGATTGCTTCTTCTTTTAATTGTGCGTCTTCGTTATACATTAGGAGAGAAAGTTTGTTGGACTAAATGATCTTGAAAAAGGTTTAATTGCACCAAGGGGGGAAAGTTAGGGTCAACATTTGTGATTTCAATGTTACTAACTGGATGGTATCTTCCAGTAGAATCATCATAAATTGTGACATCTGTAGCAAGTTCATTCTTACTTAGTGAGCGAAGTTTACAAAGAAGTTCTTCATAAGTCATGGAAATATGCCTTTAGTTAATACTATTTACTGGCATAAATCTTCAAACCTTTGTTTAGCAATAGTCTCGCATTGTTCCTCACTAAATTGTGGATATTCTTCTAAAACTTCTTCATATAAAGTTTCAAGAATTGACTCGTGATGTAATACTGACATGATTAATTGTCCTCCTGATTGTTAATTAGTTGAATAGAATTGATGTCCCATTCTGATACCCATTCATCAAGTACCTCGAAATTGTTTATATTTTCATGTGCTAATTCTCTTGCTTCATCCTCACTTTGTGCATCAACTTCGATTGTGAAATAGTTAATTTCTGCACACTCAATTAGATAGGAATTCATGTTAATTAACCTCCGATAGTTTGTGGACTCTAAGTATTACTAACTCTCTGTGAATTGCAAAGAGTTTATCTAAATTAACACCGTCAAAATCAGTCCATTCTGATACATAACCCCAGTTATCTTTGTCTGGTTTGTTGTTATTAAACTCAGGACAATAACAAAACTCGTTATCATCATCTAACCAGAATGACATGCCAAAATGAAAAGAACTGATTACGTTTTCCATATTACTTAACCTCCCAATATAGTGGATTATAATATACAGAAATTGAATCATATTCTTCAACTTCATTGTAATAATCCTTGCAAACTTCTTCGTAGATTGTGTTAGTTAGTGAAATCATTTTAAAAAAGAAAGTGTAAAGAAATGGACATGAAAAAAGAGGGTTGCCCCTCTTATTCGGTTGCTTCAAGCACCTTATCCCATAAGGTGTCGAATTCTGTAGTCTCTGCTAGTGGGAAATCAAGACTAGCAAGGGCGGAAAACATCTCTGTAAGGGTTGAAATCTCTTCAGAGGAAAGGTTTTGAATCGTAACGTTTTTCATATCTTTATTATAGGGAGTAATGGGGACAAATGGGAGAAATGTGTGACAGTTTGCTTACTGTCCATTTCTGTATTCACCCATTAGGCATTTGCCGTAATATACCTCAGAATGTCCATATTCTTCGGATAAGTCAAGGCATAAACCCCAACACTCGTCTAAAGTTTTGAAAACTGTGTTTTCATGTGGTGCGGATGCACACACAACAGCATAAGGTAATGCTGGATTGAAAGTGGTATTAGGATTAAACATAAACCTATTATACACACACCAAGGGGCATTTTAGGGGTTTTGTGTGTAGGTTGTTTAACTGGCACACCTTAATTAATACTCTTCTTGTGCAATAAATGGCACAAACTTATCAACTTCAACTGCATATCCTGTGACTTCAGCATTAACATTCTCGTCTAAATCATCATCATAATATGATAAATTAGAGTTTAAATATGCCTGTATTTCTTCACACAAATGCAGTCCATTTATGCCATCATTGTCATCACAAACTATGCGACAACTAAATGTTATTTGTTTCATTAAACTTGACCTCCTACGTTTTCAACTAACTCATCCCAAACTTCACCATCCATAGTTAAACTAATTTCATCTTTTAATTCACTATTTGTTAGTGTCTCCAGGAATTCAGTCATGTCTGATGATACATATCTCACCAAATCTTTGGTGTCCATACTATCAACAATTAACTCAACATAGGACTCGATAAGTTCTTCTTTTTGTTGTGGATTTAGATTTGTCATAGTTAATAACGTAGGTTAAATTTGGCATTTGGTCTTACTAATTCACTAGCATTTTGTAGTTGGTCACTAATAAAAAAGCGTGAATCTTCAGAGTTGTAAATAAGAACTCCAACGAGGATTAGTAGAATTAATTTCATACTGCCACCTCAAATTTTGGATTTTCAAGTATAATATCTCTTACTCTTTCTCTGTCTAAACTATCACCACCACCCCAAGAATAGTGGACATATTCTAAATCACCCTTTTCAAATCTCTCAACATAAGTATTAAATGCTTGTAATATATCTTTCTTAGTTAAACCCTTGATAGGGTATAAATCGCTGTTTGGTGAATAGAAATCCCAAACATAATTTACGAATTCAGTTAAATTTTGCATTTAATTAAACCTCAAATAATTGTGTAGAATCCCAAATTGAAATGTATTTAATTAACCATTCCTTTTGAGATTGAGTTAACTCGTTATAACTTTCATGTAGTAAATCGTCAGCACTCATAAACTCTAATGACTGTGATTTACACCAAGTTTGTAACAAGTCTGAAAGATAATCTAGCATGTAAAAGAATAATAAAGGACAGAAAAAAGAGATAGTAGTTTATACTATCTCTAGGGTGAATTCGTCAAGTAAAATCATACCGTCAAAGAAAGATTTGGTTGCTTGATTGTTACCAATAAACCACTCAAATTTCTTTTGAAATACTTTGCAACCTGTCTTTAATTCAAACAAAATAGCATTTAGTCTTGATTTTGTGGTAACTGTTTCATATCCACAAGATGAGAGTTTCAATGCCTTTGTTGTATGGTCTAGGGTTGCAATGTTGTGACCATGTAGTAAAACTTGACTGCAATTAGTAGACTCGTTGAAAGTAACTGTTGTATTAGACCCTGACCAGTTTGATTTGTTGGAAAGAGCGAAATTCATTTGCTTTTCAAGTTTTCTCATAAATGCTTTGTTTGTTGACTACTCTATTATAATAACCGATTTTAGGGACAATAGGGGAAAAAGTGGACACTTTGCTAACTGGCATAAGAAATGGGTGGAATTCCCTCATTAAAGATAGTATTAATTAGTGATGATACTCTCTTATTAGTTTTAGTGCCTAATCCTTTAGTTAAAGGTACTCTTACATAACCACACTTTTTCTTATAAAAGTTATACATTCCTGCTGGTACTTTACCCTCTTGAATGTTACTTCTATCTGTATTATGCAGTCTAATTACTCTACCTATCGTTTGTGCCATCTCAATAGTAGGTAGATTTCTTAAGAGAATAGTATCACTTAGTCCAGGAACATTTATCCCCTCCGATAATATCGAATAATGAAAGACTACAAATCTTTTATTATCATCAGCACCCCAATTTGTGAGAGTTTGGAAGAACTTATCCCTCCTAACTTTCGTTTGATTAACATACGCTCCATGCTTACTTGTAATGTGAAGTATATCATAACCCATCAATTTAAGGTCATTGATTATACTTGTTTGAGACAACATCCTCCACAATACTTTAGTATTAGGTGCAGCAATTAGCACCTTATGGTTCTTATCTTCTTCTAACGATTTCAATATGTTGATAACATTTTCTCTATCAACATCATGGGCATTAACTTTCTCTCTAACCAAATCTGTGTCAAATGGTACTAACATAGGTGGGACAATCTTACCTGATTGTATTAACTCTTTAGCAGCAGTTTGCTCTAATATGTTACCCCAAACTCTGTTATTATCCATCCCTCGTTCTTTACTAAGACCTCTACCTATACGAGGTGTAGCAGTAAAATAGTATCTACGATTAGCATACCTAGATGTTGCTAACACCGACTCAAAAAAGTGTCTAGCAGTGCCATTATGTGCTTCATCAAAGTATATATTATCAATGCTAATATCACTATCTACAATCTTATTTAAAGAATGGTAAGTAGTGTATATTATATGATGCGAATCATTGTTATTAACAAACTGTGCAATTTCATCCGCATTAGTAGAACTAAACTCGCTAACTTCTCCGCTATGTACATGTGAAATGCGGACATCTTCGTCCACTAAATGTTCACTAAACTCGGAATGTAGTTGGTTAGATAGTAATATACGAGGTGCTACTACAATATTAATTAGTGGGGTAATTGCAGTCCTTAATTGTTCTTTTAAGTCTGCTATCATAATGTAAGTTTTACCGCCACCTGTAGGTATTATTATTTGACCTGCATTTTCAACTTGCATGTTATCATAAGCACGCTGTTGATGTGGTTGTAAATTAAGACTCATTTAATAGGATTACCAAATTGGGGAATAACATTGAAGTCTAATACTGTGTATAACTTATCAAATATGCACTCATTTACTTGTGATAACATATTCAATTTAGTTACAAACTTCTTAGACTGGGTTGTATAATAACCCTCAGAATCGAGGACTGTTTGAACTTTAAGAAACCAATTCTTAGATGTGTTACCCTGCCAATTTTTGACAGGGTACCAATCATAAATGGTCTCCTTATTAGGGGAGATAAGTTGCATTTAAACCTCTGAATCTTCAGCGATATAGTCATCAATTACTGCAAGAAGTTCATCACTTGTTTGTGCATCTTCCAGTAGATTGAATAGAGCAACTTCAGAATTAAATGCCATTGTAATAAGAATAGGCGGACAATTAAGCAGTTTAAAGTCATACATATTGGACTAAAAGGTGAGAGAAACAAATCCCAGATGTCTGACTACTACCGTTTCGAGTCCGTCCATAGCATGTAGTCTCAGGGATGGGATTCGTTTCCCATGTATCTAATATACTGTATTTCAAGTATAATGGGGGAAATAGTGGACAGTTTACCAATCGTCCTCGTCTGGCACCTCGTGAGAATCTAAGTCAAACTCGCTTAAGTAATAATCAAGAGAGATACCTAAGTTCTCACAATAGGTCAATACTTGCTTTGCAATCTTATCATTTTCATAATGAACTA
>MPLT02183615.1_pt1 | contig 24772 bp, 21 predicted proteins | sample 1617391 | NCBI WGS metagenome assembly MPLT02 (sample SAMN05944800, study PRJNA350692) | marine metagenome | biome: marine; feature: ODZ; material: water; isolation source: 70 m water sample filtered on 0.2 um supor filter | place: Pacific Ocean | collected 2012-04-08 | depth 70m m
CGAAATCTGGGGCAAACGCGATGCGGGCAAAGAGGAATACTACCGGCAAGTAAACCGCTCCAATGTGAAGTTCGAGCGCATCTTGAATAACCTGCTCGAAACATCGCGGAAGCGACCAATTATCATCCAAAGCCTGTTTCTGAAGGTGCACGGCGAAGCCATGAGCGCCGGCGAGCTCGAGGCCTACTGCGGCCGCCTGCGGGACCTCACAGCGGCCGGCGGGCAGATCAGCGAAGTGCATCTCTACACCGTGGCGCGACCCACACCCGAGGCTTTTGCCACCAAGCTGGAAGTGCCCGAACTCGAAGCAATGGCCGCGACGGTTCGGGAACGGACGGATCTGAGGGTTTCCATTTATCCATAACTATGAACGAGGCCAAAATTAATGCGCGGGGTCGCTCATGGGCTTTAGGGGCTTTGGTTTTTTTGGGCGGCTTCGCGGTGATGGTTTTGGAGATTGTGGGCGCGCGGTTTTTGCAGCCGTTCTTCGGCGGATCCTTTTACATTTGGACGAGCCAAATTGGCGTGGTGATGTTGGCCTTGGCGTTGGGCTACGCGGTGGGTGGCCGACTGGCGGATCGCTGGCAGCAGGCGCGCCCATTGGGGCTAATGTTGATCCCGGCCGGTATTTTCATTTTGCTCATCCCCAATTTTGCCGGCGGCATGTTGGATGCCATAATGGAACGCTACGCCGTGGCCACACCGATTGAGGTTTCTGCCGATGGAGGAGGCGAACCGGCCAGTGAATTGATCGGCGAGCTGCCGGCAGATTTTTTGGAAGGCACCGCCTCCGGTGCCCCCAGTGAGGCCCCAACGGAGCCGGCGCCGGAGGATGCGTGGACCGAGGTGCCGCCGTTCTGGCAGAAAATGGCCCCGGCTTTAGGCAGTGCCGTCGTATTTTTATTGCCTTGTTTTGTGTTGGCCATGATCTCGCCGTACATCATTCGGCTGGCAACGCAGCAGGTGGAAAAAGTGGGCACGCTGAGTGGCACGGTGTATGCGGCCAGTACGGTGGGCAGCATCGCTGGAGTGTTCATCACGGCGTACGTGCTGTTAGATCATTATTCCAATACGACCCTGTTTCGGGCAACCGGATGGTTGACGCTCGGGTTGGCGGGGTTATGTTTTTCTTTAGATATTTTATGGCCGGAATCTTCGTCAAACGAATCAGACTCACCGGAGTAGTGTTACTGCTCGCGTTGGTGTGGTGTGTTCAAGGGCAGGTGCGCCTGCGTACGAGCTCGGCGTACAACCAGATCACGGTGGAGGACGCCGGCGGCTATAGGCTGCTGCGGTTTAATGGATCGATGGAGACGCGTATGTGGTTGCCCAACCCGCTCTTTGGTCATTTTGAGTACACCGAATATTTTCAGATGCCCCTCCTCTTCAACCCCAAGCCGCAACGGATACTCTTGATGGGGCTGGGCGGCGGCAGCACGGTGCGGTCGTTCCAGCATTATTATCCGGACATCCATTTAGATACCGTCGAGCTCGATCCCAAAGTGGCGCAGGTGGCCAAGCAGTTTTTTCACGTGAAGGAAACGCCGAAGCACAAGATTCACTTCAGCGATGGCCGGCAATTTTTGCGGCTTAATAAAACGCGCAGATACGACGCCATTTTGATGGACGCCTACACCTCTAATCAATTCGGCACCCACATCCCGTTTCATTTGGCGACCAAGGAATTCTTTCGCTTGGCGGCCGAAGATCTCACGGAGGAAGGCGTGCTGGTGTTCAACGTCATCGGCACCTATGACGATTGGCGGTCCGACATCGTGGGGTCCATGTATCAAACGCTGAAGTCCGTGTTCCCGAATGTGTATCACTTTCAGGCGAGCGACACGCGCAACATTGTGATGCTGGCGGTGAAATCTAAGGAGCCGCTGACTAGCACCACCCTCAAAAACAAGGTTGCCGCTTTGCGGGCTGCGCGGCCAAAGTTGCCGAAATCCTTTGGGCCACGCGTGGCTCGTATCCGGGCGCAGGCCCCCAAGAGTGCTGCTAATGCGGGGGTATTGACCGATGATTTCGCGCCCCCCGGCGGATTGCTGAAAAGCAAAGAGCGTTAGCTTTCAGCCGTCTCTGGCTCGGGCAAGCGCAAGCGGGCGACAAACGCGCCATCGGTACCGTCCTTCATGGGAGTCAAGGTGCGGGAATTTTCCTGGCGGAAATCACGATGCTTGCGCAGGAACGCTGCGATGACCTCCTCATTTTCTTCCGGCTCAATGCTGCAGGTGCTGTATACCAGCACCCCGCCGCGTTTCAGCAGGGGCGCCGCGCGTTTGAGCAGATCCAACTGAGTGCGAGCCAACGTGGGCAGTTCGCGGGCATGGAGCCGCCAGCGCACATCTACGCGGCGCCGCATGACGCCGGTGTTGGAGCAGGGGGCATCGATCAGAATCCGGTCAAACGGTCCGGCATTTTTGAGGTCAATCTGCGCCAACGCCTTGGGCTGAATGCAGGAGACTCCGAGACGTTCGGCATTGTCTCGCAACAGATCCAGTCGTCTTTCATCAATATCAATGGCCAGCACGGCCCCGTCATCCTGCATCCGTTGGGCAATGGCAGTGGTCTTGCCGCCGGGCGCCGCGCAAAGATCGAGAATGTTCTCCCCCGGTCGGGGATCGAGTTCTTGCACGGAAGCCATCGTGCTGGGGTCTTGAATGTAAAACTGACCCTCGACAAAACTGGCCAGCGCCGCTGGGGATCCTTCGGCCTTGATCCGATACATCAGGCCGGGACTCAGCCATGCGAGATCGCAGGGAGAGAACGAAACTTTTTCCTGCATCCACTGCGCCTCAAGCTCCTCGGCCGTGACGCGCAGCGTATTGCGCCGCGCATAAATAGGGGCGGGCTGATTATTCCATTTCAGCAGGGCATCGGTGTCATCCGGCCAACGATGGTGCCAGCGGTTTACGAGCCATTGCGGATGGGAATAGCCGACCGCCGGCTGGCGTTCACGCAGTTCAGCCAGGCGCTCCAGCCACTGGGGTTTTTCGCGCAGGGCATTGCGGAGGACAGCATTGATGAACCCGGCTTGGTTGCCGAGATCATGCCGTCGGGCGAGGTTGACCGTTTCATTCACCGCGGCGTGATCCGGTACTCGGTCGAGCTGAAATATCTGGTATAAACCGAGGCGCAACAGGATCTGCGCCAGCGGTTGCTGGCGGCGGCCGTCGGTTTTTTGCTCCACCAACCAATCCAGCCAAGCGCGATGGCGAATGACGCCCAATACCAATTCTTGGCATAGCCCGCGGTCCGGTTCGCCCAACTGCGGCAGAGCTTCTGTCAGAAGCGTTTCGGCGGGAATAGGGTCCCGCTCCCATTCCCGCAATAATCGGGCGGCGATTTCTCTTGGTTTTTGCCTCGGCACGCGCGTACTATCGACGCACACGCAGTTGCACGCGAGCCCTTTCGCGGGGCGGAGCATTGTCACCGGTATGAAAGAAGAATTTGAGAAATTGGCGGCCAGCGGAAAAATCCGCGCCGCCGATGTGGACACCCTCGTTCAATTGGCCACGGAGGGGTTTTGTATGCACAAGAGTTGGGGCTTCGGTCAGATCAAGACCGTTGATGTGGTGCTCGGCAAATTGTCGGTGGATTTCGACGGCCGCCCAGGCCACGCCATTGACCTCGCCTTCGCTCCGAAGATTCTCACTCCCATCGCCAAGGATCACATCGAAGCCCGCAAGGCTACGGACATGGATGGCCTGAAACAGATGGCCGCGCTGCATCACGATGAAGTGATTAAGGTTATCGTGGACAGCTACGGCAACCTCGCCACCACGGACAAGGTGAAAGACGTGCTCGTGCCCGACGTGGTGGAGGCGGATGACTACAAGAAATGGTGGGAGACCGCGCGCCGCGAAATGAAAAAAGGCGGCCACTTTAAGGTGCCCACCAAAAAGACCGAGGCCATCGGGTATCAGTCCGAGGACATTCCGTTGCAGGAACGGCTGCTGAGAGACTTCACCGGCGCCCGCGGATTGAAAGCACGGTTGCCCATCGCCGTGGATTTGGGCAAGAGCGCCGCCGATCTGGATGACAAGGCGTCGGCGGCGGAAGTGACTTTAACCAAGCTGAACGAAGAAATTAACAGCCACGCCCGCACCCAACCGGCGCTCGCGTTGGAAGCCGTGATGGTGCGGGATGACCTCGCCCGAGCACTGGGTGCCGAAGTGGCCGAAGGCGCCCCAGCTGAAACCGCGATCTGGGCCGGCGAATCGAAGCTGCAGGAAATCATCCCCGCCATGCCGGTGGCCCGCCAACTTCGGGCACTGGAATCCTATCAAGGCACCACGGAAAATTGGCCGCAGGATTTCCTGAATCTCATCACCCAAGTCCCCGCCCGTTTGGTGGGCGATTGCGTCACGCTGCTGGCTGGAGGCGGTCACAAGGAGGAACTGACGGAGGAACTAAATTCCCTCATCAACCACCACGGCGCCACGGGTGAATTGCTATTGTGGCTGGCCAAGGACAAGAGCGGAGACTACGCCGCGCTGCTCACGCCAGAGACATTTGGCGCGATGCTTTCGGCGATTGAGCGGGAAACCAGCGATGAAAAGCGCGCGAGCAAGATGCGCGATTTCCTGCTGACCGATGCTAAGTTTTTCGACCTCATCACCAGCGGCGTGGATGTCGAGGTGGTGCAGGATGTCGTTCGAGCGATTCAGATGTCGACCTGCTTCGAGGGCATGGACAAGCGCTCGGTGCTCGGCAAGATCGTCAAAGCGCACCCCGAGATTCAGTCGTTCATCACCCAAGGTGACAAGGACAAGAACGAGTCAAAACCCGTTGACTCCTCGCTCATTGTTTCGTGGGACAGCCTCGAGCGGAAGAAGAACGATCTCGAGGAACTCATGCAAAAACGCATTCCGGCCAACTCGAAGGAGATCGAGATTGCCCGCGAGTATGGAGATCTGCGCGAGAACGCCGAATTCAAGGCCGCCAAGGAGCAACAGAAGGTGCTCATGGCTTTGCAGGCTGAATGGGAGAACGACGTCGATCGCGCCCGCGGCATCAACTACGCCGATGCCGATACCAGCGCAGCTAACGTGGGCACGCGCGTGACGGTAACCAACCTAGCGAACAATGAGAGCGAGGTATATTCCCTCATGGGCGCGTGGGATGGCGACCCCGACAACAACCGCATCAGTTACCTTACCCCGCTGGGCCAAGCCATCTTCGGCAGTGAACCGGGCGCGGAAGTCGAGGTGCAGCTGGGCGACGAGGCCCGCCGGATGCGCGTGGATTCCATCGCGCCGCTGGCTTCCTGACCTTAAGCCATGCGCACGGTCAAGGTACCGCTGGCGGACCGCGCCTACCCGATTCGTATCGGGAGCGGATTGCTCGCGGATCTCGGCACCCAATGCGCGCGACTTAAGCTCGGCCTACGTTGCGCGGTGATTTCCGATGCCGCGGTGGCCCGACGTTATCGCAAGCCGACGTTGGCTTCGCTCAAGGCCGCCGGCTTTGAGCCGATCTTTATTTCCCAACCAGCCGGCGAACAGGCCAAGACCTTAAAGAATGTGCAGGCCTGTTATGATCAACTGGCCAAACACCGACTGGAGCGCGGCTCGTTTGTGGTCGCGTTGGGCGGTGGCGTCGTTGGCGATTTGGGTGGGTTTGTGGCCGCTACCTATTTGCGCGGGATTGATTTTGTGCAGGTGCCTACCACGTTGCTGGCGCAGGTGGATAGCTCGGTGGGCGGCAAGGTGGGCGTGAACCTGCCGGCAGGGAAGAATCTCGTCGGCGCGTTTTATCAGCCCAAGCTGGTCTTGTGCGATTTGGACACACTCGGCACGTTACCCTCCCGCGAGTTCCGCGCCGGTCTGGCGGAGGTGATCAAGTACGGTATTATTTATGACGCCAAACTGTTCCGCCGATTGGAGCGCGATTTGCCCAAGCTGTTGGCGCAAGATACGGCCACGCTCAGCGCGGTGATCGCCCGCTGCTGTCAGATCAAGGCCGAGGTGGTGGGACAGGATGAAAAAGAGGTCAGCCTGCGCGCGGTCCTCAACTTCGGCCACACCATTGGCCACGGGCTGGAGGCGATTTCTCAGTACGGCAGATATTTGCACGGCGAAGCCATCAGCATCGGCCAAGTGGTGGCGGCCAAGATTTCCAATGAATTGACCGGCCTGCCGGATGCGGAAGTGGACCGGATAGCGACCATTTTTGCGGCTGCCGGTTTGCCAACCGAGGTGAAGCTCAACGCCACCCAGACCAAGCGCCTGTTTGCCGCGATGAAGTTGGACAAAAAAGTGAGCGGCGGCGAAATCAAGTTTGTGCTCGCCGAATCGATCGGGCGGGTGAAAATCGGCCAATCCGTGCCGGACGCAGCCGTGCGTCGCGCGCTCAGGAAATCCTAGCATGGCCGTCAGCGAAACCATTGTCCGCGAGTATTTTGAGCTGCACGATTTTTTCGTGCGCCAAAACCGCAAACACATCGCGCCCAAGCGCGAGGATGATGAGATTGATTTTTACGTGCACAACCCTAACGGCCCAACTGATGGCGGAGAGGTGCCGTTCGTGCTGGAGAACGCACGCGATCTTGAGACGCTCACGCGTGCGGTGGTGGTGGTCAAGGCGTGGCACACGGAAGTGTTTACTCAGGCCGTGCTGGCGCATGCGCCGGAGATGTTTCGCTTCGCGGGGCCGGAAACGTTTGCCCGCGCGACAAATGCCTTTGGCGGCCCGGGACCGCTCACAAAAATTCTCGTGATCCCCGCGCTCCCCACCAGCGGCGAGGCGCGACAGCAGAGCATCGATCTGCTCCACAGCAAGGGTATCGATGCGGTGATCCCGTTCCGCACGATGTTGTCCGACCTTATCGAGCACATTGAGGTGAACCGTAATTATCAGAAAAGCGATCTGCTGCAGGTGATTCGCATTTTGAAAAACTACGATCTCTTCGCGCCGCCGCAGTTGGAGCTCTTTGACTTGCCCAAGCCCAAGCGCAAAGCCAAGGTCTGACCGCCATGCTCCTCGTCATCGACAACTATGATTCGTTTACGTTTAATCTTGTGCAATATCTCGGCGAGGAAAACGTGGATATGCAGGTGCATCGCAACGACGAAATCACGCTCGAAAAAGTGGAGGCGCTACAACCCGAGCGCATCCTCATCTCTCCCGGCCCCTGCACGCCGCACGAGGCGGGCTTGTCCAATGAGATCATCCAGCATTTCGGCCCGAAGCTGCCGTTGATGGGCGTATGCTTAGGACACCAGTGCATTGCGCATTCGTTCGGCGCCGAGGTGGTGGTGAACGACGTGATGATGCACGGCAAAACATCCCCGATCACCCATGATGGCAAGGATTTGTTTGAAGGTATCCCGAGTCCGTTTACCGCTACGCGTTATCATTCGCTCGTGGTGAAGCGCGGCACCGTTCCGGATTGTCTGGAGATCACTTCCGAAACGGAGACCGGCGACATCATGGGTCTGCGCCACAAGGAGCACCCCATCTGGGGAGTGCAGTTTCATCCCGAAAGCATCCTCACCGATCATGGCCGGGTGCTACTGCGGAATTTTTTGAAGCTGGGCTAATTACTGCCGCGCGGCGGCGATGATGTCCGCCAGTTTCACGAGTTTGCCTTCCTGCCGCTTACTTTCGTCGGCCGCTTCCATAAACGCGAAGACCTCGATGGTTTCCTGCGGGTCTACGGGCACGTTGCCGGTTTGAAACATACGCACAGCCTCAACGACCAGCGGCGCGTAGCCGTCGTATTTACCGACCTCGCCCTCGCCCTTGGTGCCCTTGGCATGGCCGCCGTAGCCTTTGCCTTCGCGGAAAATGCCGGTGCGGCCGCCTTTCCATTTTCCAATTACTTCGATTTTGCCGTCCGCCGTGCTCCGGCGTTGTACTGTCTCGCAGCCAGGCCCCATCACGGTGAAGAGCGATTCGCAGCCATGCACACCGTACCAAAAGAGATCCGGATGACGCACCTCGATGGACGCGGGGCTAAACGTTTCCGCGTGCATGATTTTACCCAGGGCTCCGGCGCGCGCGGCCTGTGTGGCTTTGCCGTACCGCAGCGATGAGGAGCTAAAGATTGGCACACCCTTTTTCTTAGCGTAATCGAAAATGAACAGTACATCTGCGAGCGAGCCGGCCATGGGTTTGTCGATATACAACGGCAGCCCGGCATCGATTACCGGGATGGCCTGTCGGACTTTGGGCCGGCCATCGACACTCTCAAGCATGATGGCATCCACGTTTTTGCAAAGCTCGGCGATTGTCGGGTAGAGCTTCACGCCGTATTGCTGGGTGAGCGTGTCGGTAAACTTATCAATGCGCTCGGAGCTGGAGGGGATATCCGCGCTGCCACCGCGAAAGGCGGCTGTGACCCGGGCATTGGCCAGTGGCCCCTCGGCCTTGGGATCGTTGATGATCTTGGTGAAGGCGGTAACGTGCGAGGTATCGAGCCCAATCAGGCCAATGCGGATTTCCTTGGCGGTGGCCAGTGCCGCCAAGGCAAACGTGAGGACGGAGGAAAGCAGGCGTGTCATAGCCCAAGGCTACCGCCACGGAGGGGGTTGTAAACGGGAAAACGAGGCGATTAGGCCTCGGTGGTGACTTCGGCAAAGTCGAGGCCGTGGCGTTTGCAGTATTCGCTGAGGGCCTTTTCGTTCTCGATCAACACCGTGCGCACCACGGCGGATTCATCGGCAAAACCGATATCGGCCACGTGATCAGGAATGAGGTGCGTTTGGTTATGCGCGTAGGCGAGGGCGAAGGAGGCTTCGGCAATCACGAAATAAGGAATTTCCTGATCGGCGCCCTCGGCGTAATCCTCGATCACATCGGCCAACAGCTCGAGTTGATCGACGAGGTGCGGATACTTGGGTGCGTGAATCTCGGCGAACTCCAGCTTCAACTGCGGCAGCCGATGATGCACACCCTGCAAAATGGCAGGGGTGACCTTGGCGGCGTTGTGATGAACGAAGTCAGCGATCTCGGACATGCGCCGAGTCTAGCAGGCCAAGCCGCAAAATCAAGCTCGGCGGCGGCTGATCAGACTGTTTGTATCTCCATCTGCGGGAGCGAGTTGAGAAAATGCTTCCCGTATCGCTTGGTGAGCACGCGGTTGTCCAGCACGGCCACGATGCCGCTGTCATTACGTGTCCGGATTAGGCGGCCGACGCCTTGGCGGAATTTCAAAATCGCCTCGGGCACGTTAAATTCCATAAACGCATTGCCGCCGCGGGCCTCGATAGATTCCACGCGGGCCTCGATGAGCGGATGGTCCGGCACGGCAAAGGGCAGGCGCGTGATGATCACATTGCTGAGCGCTTCGCCCGGCACATCCACGCCCTGCCAAAAGCTATCGAGGCCGAAGAGCACGGAGTCCGTATCGCGTTTGAACTCCTCTAGCATTGCGGCGCGTGGGGAGCCCGTGCCTTGCACCAGCGCGCGAATGCCGAGGTCATCGAATACCGGCTCCAGCTCTGCTGCCACGTCCCGCATGAGTTTGCCGTTGGTGAATAGCACGAACGCTTTGCCGTGGGTCATGCGCACAAAATGTTCAACCCAATGTACAAGGGCATCGCCGTATTCGTCATCCCGCGGATCGGGCATGCGACCGGCAATGTAGAGTTTCACCTGTTCCTGGTAATCAAAAGGCGACCCGAGCTGCGCGCGGCGGGCGGTCTCAGCGCCGACTTGTTTCATGAAATATTCTAGGCCGGGACACAGCGCCTTTTGCTCGGGCGGCAGATCGCTGCGCTCGGGATCGGCAATGGACAGCGTTGCACTGGTACAAATTACTGGGACGCCACGACCGAAAAGGTGGCGCCGTAGAAATGCAGCGGTATCGATTGGGGCGGCATTGAGTGCGAGGCTTTGGCCCTGGCGTCCGGTGCGCTCGACCCAGTAAACGTGTTTATCAGCCGATTGGCCGATAAATGTGCAGACGGCTTCGCGGATTTCGCCGATACGCCGATTGCACTCGATCAGTTCGGCGGTGGATTCCTCATCTTCACTGGCCTCGATTAGGTCACCGAGCGATTCGCGCACTCGCTGGAGCGGCAGCGACACGGTGTCGTCCACCAGTTCGGCCTCTCGAATACGCAGCTCACTCCAGTCGCGCTGGCGTCGCGGAGATTTGTTGTATTCGGCGTCGCAGGCGGTTTCCACATCGCCAAACAACTTGTCGGCCTCGTCAATCGCATCGGCGACCTGCCGCACCATGGCGCCTTTGCGCAGGGTGGACAGCAGGCCTTTTTCGGTGCGCGGATTCCACAGGCGCTGCAGGTTAAAGCGAATCTGGCCGCTTGATACGTTGAGGCCAATGTGGCGTGAGGCTACGCGGTCAAGGTGTTGGGCCTCATCGAAGATGGCGAAATCGTTCCGGAAGATTAGCCCTTCGCCGGGATCTTCATCCTCGTCCATGTACTCGGCCAGGCCGAGGGTGAGGTTGGAAAAAAAGAGAGCGTGATTCAGCACCAACACATCGGCGGACATAAACCGTCGGCGTGCTTTCTGAAAAAAACATTCACCGTGCAACGAAGCCGACTCACTGCCGCGCCCGCAAAACTTGGGCGAGCACAAACCGCGTTCGGACGCCACGGCCTCCCACACCTTGGGATCGGGTTCCACATCGAAGTCGGACAGACTGCCGTCGGTCGTTTCCTTGGCCCACGCCTCCACGCGTTTCAGCTCGGCAATTTCAGGCGAGGTAAACAGGCCATCGGCCTTTTGCAATGCACGCGCCAGCCGCCGAGTGCACAGGTAATTGCCGCGTCCCTTGAGCAGAGTGTAGGTAAAATCCACTGGCAAAATGCGCTGCAACATCGGCAAATCTTTTTCGGCCAACTGCTCCTGCAAGTTGATGGTGTGCGTGCAAATGAGAGCCTTGCGATGGTGCGCATGTCCAAACAGGATCGCGGGAATGAGGTAGGCGAGGCTTTTGCCCACGCCGGTGCCGGCCTCGACCACGCAGTTTTTGCCCGCCTCCAACGCGCGGATCACGCCGGTGGCCATAGCCTGCTGAGGTTGGCGGTATTCGAAGTTGCTGGCTTGCGAGAGGAGTCCGCCCGGCCCGAAGACCTCCCCCACCTGCGACTCTAGGCTGGGCACCTCGGCGTCGGATCCGGATTCCGGATTGGAATCGGATGGCTGATAATCGGTGGACAGGATCATTGCGCCGAGTTGCGCTCCACGACTTCCTGTTGGGCACGGTTTTTGACGATCCGGTTGGCGGGCAGGACGCCGCGCCAATTGGTGTTTGGATACACCACACTGTCACGGCCGATGATACTGCCGGGATTGAGCACACAGTTGCAACCGAGCTCTGCGCGGTCGCCAATCAGGGCGCCGAACTTGCGCAGGCCTGTGTCGCGGGCGTCGTCGGCCTGACCCACGGTCACATTGCCTGGCATGGATTTGAGATTGGAGAGCACCACGCCCGCGCCGAGATGCGCGTGATGGCCGAGGATGGAATCGCCCACGTAATTAAAATGCGGCACCTGGCAGTCGTTAAAGAGCAGGCTGTTTTTCAACTCGCTCGAATTGCCGATCACACAGCCATCGCCCACGATCACATTGGCGCGCACATAAGCGCCGTGGCGGATTTGGCAATTCCGCCCGATGATAGCTGGGCCCTCAATGTACGCGCCGGGCTCCACCACGGTACCTTCTCCGAGAAACACCTTGGTCCCGATCACTGCTTGGGGCGATACGGTGGCGTGATTGGCCGGTTGCAATTCGGCGGCGAGGTATTTGGCGAGGCGCGGCAAGGTCTTCCAAGCGGGCGCTTCGGCGTCAAACACCGCTGCGTGCTCCGTCTGGCTGAGGTCGAATAGTTCCGCCGGCGTGAACATGGTTCGAGCCTAGGCGAAGGGTCACGGGCCGGAAACGTTTTTCCGTTCACAACTGCAGCGTTGAAAAAACCCTGTTTGTGAGTATGCTCCCCGCGATGGATTTGACGCGCACAGCATTTGGCGTGTGGGGCGGAGGCCGCTACATGCACTTTGGAGAAAAGCTGGAGGAAGAGCGGTTTCTCGCCCTCATCAAACGTTCGTATGACGAGGGCGTGCGCACGTTTATGACGGCCGACGTGTACGGCCAGGGCGCGGCCGATGAAATGCTCGGACGTGGCCTCGCTGGCAAGGACCGCGACAGCTACTGCCTCGTAGGCGCGGTAGGGCATGATTTTTACGAGGGCGAACGCGCAGGCGCCCGTGGATTTCCGCGCTTTACCGATGCCAGCCTGCGCGGACCCGAGAGCTACGCCGATTATCTGCGCGCGGCCACCGAGAAAAGCCTCTCGCGCTGCGGCACTGAGAAATTTGACCTGCTGCTTTTACATAATCCGGATGTGATTGGGTACACCCACGAAGCAGTGTGGGAAGGCATGGCGGCATTGAAGGACGCCGGCCTCACCGATCGCATCGGCATCGCGCCCGGCCCGGCCAATGGGTTTACGTTGGATATGTTGGCGTGCATGGAAAAATTCGCCGACAAAATCGATTGGGCCATGGTGATTCTGAATCCGCTCGAGCCGTGGCCCGGCGGATTGCTCCTGCCGGCGGCAGAAAAATTTGGCATCAAGGTAATCACGCGCGTGGTGGATTATGGTGGATTATTCCATGGCGACGTGCGCCCCGGCCACGCGTTTGCCGAGGGCGATCACCGCGTGTACCGTCCGGCCGGTTGGGTGGAGGTCGGGAATGAAAAGATGGAGCGCATGCGCGCGATTGCCGAGGAGCTCGGCGTGTCCCTGCTGCAGTTGGCCTGTCTCTGGAATCTCGCACATCCGGCCGTGGCCAGCGTGATTCCCACGCTTATTCAGGAGGCGGGTGAAGACGCCAAGACCATCGAGTCCAAGCTGGACGATTTGGCGGCCTTGCCGGCTCTCACGCTCACCGCCGAGCAACGCGATAGCATTACCGATATTGGCAATAACAAGGGTTGTATGGACCTGAAAGGGGCCAATCCGAATTTCGATGGCCCGGAGCCGTTGCCGGACCGCTGGGGCTTGCAGCCCGGGCACAAGGAGGTTGGAGAACGCTGGGGCATTGTGCCCGAGCGCGACTTGGTTTGTACCATGTAACACGCATCGCGCGCCGCGGCGTGATCGGATTGCTGTTGCTGGCTCTGCTGGCGTCGGCGGGCTGTAAATCTGCGGCGGGACATACGGTCAACGCCGTGGGTCGTTTTGCCGTAGGCACGCTTACGTCCGGCGGCAACCCCATCGCCGGCGCCCAGAGCGCGGCCCTTGGCACGGCGATCGACGTGGCGCGCGATCCCAAGGGCGAACAGTTCGAGGATCAACGCCCTAAAATTGTGACGGTCTATTCCGAAAAACGCGGTGTGCAGAAAGTCATTCCGTGGAAGGAAAACCTCACCGTTTATTCCGCCCGCCGCGCCGCTCGCCTCACCGGCCCGGTCGGCCAATGTCTAATCGAGCGAGGAGATGAAACGGTGAAGGCGAATTTTAAAACCGTTCTCGAACGCGGCGACGTACTGCGTTTTCAGCGATGAAATATCTCGTTCTCATAGTTCTGGGCGCGTTGTCTGGCTGCACCACTGTGGCCAAGAAAACCATTCAAGCCACGGGCGCCGTAGCCGAGACCACGCTTAAGGTGGCCGGGAAGGTCACCAAAACGGCCGTGAACACCACGTTTGACGTGGCCGGCGCGGCCTTTAAGAAAGGGGCCGTGACCGTGATCGACACTGGCACGGGGGTCAGTCGTAAAGTGCCTTGGGAAGAAGGACTCCGCGTGTCCAAGCTGAGCTCAGCGGGGCGTGCCGTGGAAATCGTGCGCGACGCCCAAAAGATCCAAGCCACCACCAACACCGTTCTGCGCGCCGGCGATGTGGTCCGATTGAACTAGGCCATGAACGAAAAATACATCGCCGCCAAGGAACGCATTGCCGCCAAGCGTGCGGGTCAACCGCAGCCCACGGAGCGCTCAGGCGAACGCCTCCCGCCGGGCCAGCGTAAGGTCGATAATTTTCCCGTGCTCGACATGGGCATCCACCCCGAAGTGCCGCGCGAGCAATGGACCCTGAAGATTCACGGGCTGGTGGAGAATCCGGTGACGCTCGATTGGGAGCAGTTCATGGCGCTTGAGCCTTTCCAAGATACCAGCGATTTTCACTGCGTCACCACTTGGAGCCAGTTCGATATGAATTGGGAAGGGGTGTCGATGCTTACGTTGATTGACCTCGTGCAACCGAAGCCCGAGGCCAGCCATGTGTTTTACAAGAGCTACGACGGCTACTCCACCAACACCACGCTGGACGCCGTGACCGATGACGACACGTTGGTGGCCCACACATGGAACGGCGCCCCGATCACCGTGGATCACGGCGGTCCCGCGCGCGTGATCATCCCCAAGCTCTACGCTTGGAAAGGGGCCAAGTGGGTCAACGAAATCATCTTCCTCGAACGCGACATCCTCGGCTTCTGGGAAGTCCGCGGCTACTCGAATACCGCCGACCCCTGGCGAGATGATCGTTATTCGTAACCGACATCCGGCGCAGTTGCTTCAACACCGGCCTAGAAGAGGGCTAACGGAAATCGTTAGTTTGGAGGATTGGGGAAAAAGTGTGAAAAAAGGTGGATGACACAAAATTGCCACCTAAAAACTACTGAAAACTGGGCGTTTCTGCGCAAACTGCAAATTGTGAATAACTTGAGAATAAATGCGAATCACTCGTATTTCCACTTCATGACCCACGGGTCATGCGTAGCGTTTTGGAAGGATTTGAGCTTGGCTTGGTATTCTTCCAGCACTTTGGCATATTTTTCGTCGCCGGCCAGATTCACGCCCTCATTGGGGTCGACGCTGATGTCGAATAGCTCAAACTGCGGCCGCTGGATGTACTCGCGCACGGTCTTTTTCCCGTAAGGCGCGGTAGGCCCTTTCTTCCATTGCGCCTGCCAGCTGGGCGCCGCCCACAGGTCACTGGCGAAGGGATACGGCAGCGGGTGCGCGATGTTCCAGATGAGCTTGTACTTGCGGTCGCGTACTACGCGCATGGGGTAGTACATTTGAATTTCGTGGAAGGTATGGCTGGCGCCGACCTGATCCCAGCCGACGGGATTTTTCTCGTCTAGGATAGGCATGAACGAGCGTCCATGAAATTTGTACGGGCCCTTTTTGGTACCGCGTCCGGCCTTCATGGTGGCCAACTCGGGCATCGCCGCTTGGGTCTCGGAGTCGTATCCGCCGGCGAAGTCGAGGAGCGTCGGAGTGATGTCTACAAAGGACAGCATCGCGTTGTTCGAGTTGCCGCGTTCTTTTTGATACGGGTTGCGCACAATGAACGGTACGCGCAGGCCGCCTTCGTACACGGTGGTTTTGCCGCCGGCAAATGCCATGCCGTGATCGCTGGTAAAGAGAATCAGGGTGTTATCCCATTTGCCGTTTTTCTTGAGGATCTCCATCAACCGGCCGAGGCCTTGATCCACGCGCGAAGTGCTTTGGTAATACTGCGCAAGTTCCGCGCGGGTTTCTGGTGTGTCCGGGAGGAACTGCGGCACGGTCACCTTGGCCGGATCATAAAATACTTCCTGCACGCCTGGGTACGCGCCCTTGTTGGGCTTGTTGCCGAACCGGTCGGGTTGATGCTTCAGCTCAGTGGCGCGGCCGCCGCCGCGATGGGGATCGCTGGTGGCGTAATATAGAAAGAACGGCTTGTCCGAATCGGCCTTGATGAATTCCTCACAGTTGTTGGCCATCTCCATCGTGCTGCGGCTGTTGCCGGGAATTTTTGTTTCGAAAAAGTAAACCTCCTCGGGCCCGTTATGGTGTTTGCCGATGCGTGCCGTCCGATATCCGGCCTTGGCCAACAACACCGGCAGCGTTTTTACCCACGGAAAACTGCTGAACTTGTGGTAGCTGTGTAGATGCCCATAATGGCCGTTGCGATGATTGTGCAGGCCGGTGAGCACCACGCTGCGGCTGGCACTGCAACTGGCGGTGGTGGCAAAGGCGTAGCGGAAGAGCGTGCCGTCCGCGGCCAGCCGATCAATATTCGGCGTCACCGCCGACATATCCCCATAACACCCCATCGTGGGGCTGAGATCATCGGCGATGACCACCACAATATTCTTTTCTGCCGCCCAACCAACCAGCGCCCAAAGCGCTGCTGCCACCAAACCGAGTCGTTTTCCCAAAAGCATCAAAAAACAGTTTACCTTAAATGAAAATGCGTGTGATGCAAACGTGCCTCAAAAAGGGGCTGAACGCAAGGGAAGGTGGGGCCGCGTGCTTGGCGGGGTCACTTTTTCAAAAAAGCAAGCAGATCGGCTAGCTCCTGTTGGGACATCGCCTGCTCGAGTTGATCGGGCATGAGGGACTTGGCGGCGGTGCGTATGGTTTTGATGGATTTACGGGGGATCGCCTTGGTGAGACCGAGAGGGAGCTTGAGGGTGATTTGCCCGGGCGTGTCGGCGGCGAGAAGCCCGGCAAAGGTTTCATCATCCAGAGTGTCCACCTCGTACATCGCGTATTGGCCATAGACTTCTTTGTTTGGCACGATGATGTGCAGGAGCAGGGCTTCGGCGGGTTGATTGCGCAGGCCCGCAAGGTCCGGACCCACGGCGTGGCCTTGGCCGCCGTGCGTATGGCAGGTGGCGCAGGCGCGGGTGAAAACCTTGGCGCCGTTGGCGACGGTGCCGTTCAATTTCAAGACGGGCTTGGCGGCTTCAAAGGCTTTCATGCGATCACCGCCAGCGTGTTGGGCAAAGAGTTTCTTGGCGCGGTCGCCAACCGTTTTGCTGCGCTCCAACACTTTGCGTCGAGCAGGCGTTATGGCATGGACGGGCACGGTGCCTTTTTCGAGGGCGTCCATGAGGGGCGGGTGGTGAAGGGCGCGGCTGGCGACCATGCTCAATACGGATTCCCGAACCGATGGATGGTAACTGGCCCACGCTTTCGGTTCGAGGAGGATGGGGCTGACACGCGCATCATTTAAATTGCCCAGAGCTTGGACGGCAGCGGATTGGACATCGGGTGTGCGAAGGCCGATATCGGTTTGATCATTGCGGGGTTTCAGCAAGCGGAGCAACGTATCTCCGGCAAAGCCGTAGTCTGTGTTACCCATCAACTCGATTGCGGCTAAGCGGCGCGGCAACGATATGCCGGCCACGACGGAATTCCGGGCTGAGCCAAGGGTTGATTTAATGGTAAGGTCGGCCACCACGTCCATGGGCAGTTCGTTGCGGCCATACTGGGCCTTGATTTCGGCCGGCGTGATTTTGGATTTCAACGGGATGAAGTTTCGCAGGGGATGCGCATCGGGGTGCGTGGAGGTCAGCTTCACTCCCTTCTTTTTGGCTCCGAGGATCAGCCCATTGAGAAAGGCGACACGTTGCCAGACCGAAATGTTGAGAGGCTCCTTTCTGAGTTCCGGTTGGGCCATTTGCGTGCCGAGATTCCAAAAGAATATCATTTGGTCCGGCGTGCAGTCTTGCGCGACAATTTCACCCAATTCCTTCAAGGCCGTGATTAAACTGGGCCGGGCCGTGTCATCCACTCGATACGGCTGTGACCGGATGAAATCCATAATGGCCATGGAGGCTCCCTTGGAAAGCGCATTGTAAACGGCGGGGCGCATCCACTTATCGCGCGGGTCTTGCATGAGCGAAGCGGCTAAAACATTGGCCTTGCGAGAATGTTCCTGTTTGCCCAATTGCAACACCGCCAGAAATCGTTCGTTTGCGTCCCTCGACTCGGCTTGTTTCAGCAACTCCTTCACCGTGGTTTCCGGAAACTTGCCTTGCCGGATGGCGAGGTTTTGGCGGGCGGCGGCTTGTTGGGCGGCGGTGGGTTTGGGCGGGGTGGGGGTGGACAGTTTCACGCGCCAGATGCGGCCGTGGTTTGTGCCGGCCTTGAAGGGAAGTTGACCGCGGATGGCTTCAGGCAGGTAACGAGGGTGATCGATGTATTGGCGAACCATGTCGCACAGGTACAACGCGCCGTCGGGGCCGACAGTGGTGTGAACCGGGCGAAACCATTGGTCGGGCGTGGCAAGAAAATCGCGGCCGGGCGTGGGGTGCGCGGCGGTGTAGGTGGCCCCGGCAGGGGTAAGAACTTGGCGTTGCACGAGATTTTGCGCGGGCTCACAAATGAACGCACTGCGTCCGCGGATGACGATTCCGCTGGCGCTGGTGTAGGTGCCGGCGTGTTGGCGGCTGATGAGGCTGGGAATGTAGCTCGCCGCCGTGGTGTCCGGACTGAGCGGATACACCCTGGCCGCGACGGGAATGACGTTCTCGATGGTGTCAGTGAATGAATAATGCGGATTGCGCTGCAGCAGCCCGGGCGCGATGACAACGTGCATGAGCGGGTTGCGATTGCTGGAGACAAACCGGTTGCCGAACGCATCAAAGCATTGGCCGAACTGGCCGGCACCGGCGAGCGATTCATAGATGAACGTCTCCGGATGAAACCGGCCGTCCTGCCGCTTGGAAACGACCGGCTTGCGCTTGGGGTGCAGCGGGCTGGTTACGTTGGCATCGGTGAGCCCGCTGGTGACGTACACCCAGCCATCGGGCCCGAGCGTGGGGCTGGCGACACGGAGCTGTTCGCTGCTGCTCTTGGTGCCAAAACCGGTGAGCACCACGCGGCGCACATCCGCGCGGCCATCGCCGGTGGAGTCTTTCAGATACCAAATATCCGGCGCGCACGTGACAAATACGCCGCCCTTCCATGGCAGGATGCCATTGGGAAAGGTGAACCCCTCGGCAAAGGTCGTGCGCTTCTCAAACCGGCCATCGCCATCGGCATCCTCCAGCAACGCCACGCGTCCGAGCGTCGGCACGGCTTTACCGTCGCCGGGCAGAAACGGATATCCCGGGCTTTCGACCACGAGCATACGTTCCTTTGCATCGAAACACATCGCCACCGGATCGCGCAGCTGCGGTTCCGCCGCGGCAATCTCAATGGACGCGCTCTTTTCGATCTGAAACAACTTCAACGCCTGCGCCGCGGTCGGCGGCCCCTCGGCGGCCCACACGCCAAAGCTTAGCGAGAGAATCCAAACGCAAAGACAACGCATGACCAAATGGTATCCAGTGTGCCCCCAAACGCAAGCGTGCCGGGAGGGGTGAGTTCCACCTCGGCCCTCACATGACGCGAATTCTTTTCGGTGGCGCGGCTTGCAATGGCATGAGAGGCTTGCGAGGAGGGCTAGTATGGCTAACATGCACATGAAAGCATTGGTAAAACGTGAGGACGCGCCGGGGCTGTGGCTGGAGGAAGTGCCACGACCGGTGACCCGGTCTCGCGATGTGTTGATCAAGATCGATCGCACGGGCATTTGCGGGACGGACCTGCACATATACAAGTGGGACGATTGGGCGCGCAAGACGGTGCCTTTGCCGTTGGTGGTGGGACACGAGTTTGTGGGCGAGATTGTGGAGATCGGCAGCGACGTGAAGGATTTCAGCGTGGGCGAAATTGTCAGTGGCGAGGGCCACGTGGTTTGCGGGCACTGCCGCAACTGCATGGCCGGTCGGCGGCATTTGTGCAATGATACGGCGGGCATAGGCGTGACGCGATCCGGGGCATTCGCTGAGTACATAGCACTGCCGCAGACCAACGTGTGGGGGCACAAGCCGGAGATAGACCGAGACGTGGCGTCGATCTTCGATCCCTTCGGAAACGCCACGCATTCGGCACTGAGTTTCCCGGTGCTGGGCGAGGATGTGCTGATCACTGGTGCGGGACCTATCGGGATCATGTCTGCGGCCATCGTACGCCACGCCGGTGCGCGGCATGTTGTGATTACGGATGTTAATGAGTACCGACTTGAACTGGCTAAGGATATGGGCGTCACGCTTGCGGTGAACGTGGCGCAGGAAAAGCTCGCTGATGTGCAGGCTGAGTTGGGCATGGACGAAGGCTTTGATGTCGGCCTCGAGATGAGCGGCAATCCGCATGCGTTTAATGACATGCTCGCAAACATGTGCCATGGCGGCAAGATCGCCATGCTTGGCATCCCGGAGCGCGAGATGGCCATCGACTGGAACATCGTGGTCTTCAACATGCTGACGATCAAGGGCATCTACGGCCGCGAAATGTACGAGACGTGGTACAAGATGAGCGTCCTGCTCGAAGCCGGCCTTGACCTCGCGCCCGTAATCACGCACCGGTTCGGGTTTGAGGACTTCGAGGAAGGCTTTGAAACCGCCTTGAGTGGCCAAAGCGGGAAAGTGATCTTGAAGTGGTGAAAATAAAATGTACGGCAATTTAAAAACAGAACTACAATCCGAACTGGACGAAATTCGCACCGCCGGTTTGTACAAAGGCGAGCGAGTCATCGATACGCCGCAATCCGCGCGCGTGGGTGTGGGCCGCACCGCGCCGGTGCTGAACATGTGCGCCAATAATTACCTCGGCCTCGCGAGTCACCCGGAGGTCATCGCCGCCGCGCACGAGGCGCTCGACGAATGGGGCTACGGCCTCGCGAGCGTACGGTTTATTTGCGGCACGCAAAAAATCCACAAACAACTCGAGGAAAAGCTCTCCGAGTTTCTGGGCACCCAGGACACAATTCTTTACACCTCCTGTTTTGACGCCAACGGCGGGTTGTTCGAGACGTTGCTTGGACCGGAGGATGCCGTCATTTCTGACGAGCTCAACCACGCCTCCATCATCGACGGCGTGCGCCTCTGCAAGGCCAAACGGTTTCGCTATAAGAACAACGACATGGCCGACCTCGCATCCAAACTCGAGGCGGCCAAGGGCGCGCGGCGCATTCTCATCGTCACCGACGGTGTGTTTTCGATGGACGGCTACCTCGCCAATCTCCCTGCCATCTGTGATCTTGCCGATGAGCACGGTGCGCTAGTGATGGTCGATGATTCACATGCCGTCGGGTTCATGGGCGCCCGTGGCCGCGGCACGCACGAGCATCACGGCGTGATGGGGCGCATCGACATTATCACCGGCACACTTGGCAAGGCCCTCGGCGGCGCCAGTGGCGGCTACACCAGCGGGCGTGCGGAGATAATCGAGTACCTCCGCCAACGCTCACGCCCGTATCTATTTTCCAACACCGTGGCACCCTCAATCGTCGCCGGCTCCATCAAAGCCATCGACTTGCTCAACGAATCCACCGAGCTGCGCGATCGCCTGGAAGCCAACACAAAATTTTTCCGCGACCAAATGGCCGGTAGCGGTTTTGAAATCCTTGAAGGCACACATCCCATTACGCCCATCATGCTCGGGGATGCTGCGCTCGCCAGTCGCTTTGCCGACGCGATGCTCGAAAAAGGCGTCTACGTCATCGGCTTCTCCTTCCCCGTTGTGCCCCAAGGCAAAGCCAGAATTCGCACCCAAATCTCCGCCGCGCACACCCGGGAAGATCTCGAATTCGCCATCGTCAAGTTCGGTGAGGTGAAAACCGAACTGGAGATATAATTATGCGAACGATGGGAGGAGCGAATTCACTTTGCTCCATTAAAAAGTGGCAAGGAGGGATCATACACCACGGAGAAAGCAGAGAAACCAACGCAGTGTCTCTGTGATGAAGGAGCAGCATCGCTGAATTGATTCGCAATTCATAAACGCCTTTTGTAAGGCCTCCACACCGGCATCTGTGACGTCCGGGCGGGACAACACCAGGCGCTTAAGGCCTTTGAACTGGGCCAAATTAAAATCGGGCAGCTGGAGTAGAGACAACGGAATTTCACGGCAAGTGTTCCTTTGACGTCCTTACCGGACTGCGTCACGATTTGGTGATGCGGTTTATCTTTCAACTAGGCTCGGGGTTGTTGCTGCTGGTCACCCTGTGTATGGCTGCCTGTTCATCACCTCCCAAGCGCATTGCAGCCGTCGTGACGGAGTATCGGCATAACTCGCATGCGGATGTCATTGTCAGTCGGTTGCTACTCACGCACACGCTCGATGGCAAGGGCGAGCGGCCGAATCTTAAGCTCGTTTCGCTGTACACCGATCAAGTGCCGAAAAACGACACGAGCCGGAAATGGGCGAAACAGTTCAAGGTGCCGATTTTCAAGACGGTGGAGGAAACGCTCACGCTTGGAACGGGCAAGCTGGCGGTGGACGGCGTGCTGCTTGTGGCCGAGCACGGGAAGTATCCGAAGAACGCCACCGGCAACACGATTTATCCCAAGCGACGACTCTTCGATGAGGTGCAAAAGGTGTTTCGCAAAACGGACCAGACGGTGCCGGTGTTTGTCGACAAACATCTCGCCGATAATTGGACGGACGCCAAGTGGCTGCACGACACCGCCGCGGAACTGAAAGTGCCGCTGATGGCCGGCTCGTCATTACCCGTGCTGTGGCGTTATCCGCCGGTGGATGTGCAACGCGGTGCGAAGCTGAAGGAGATGGTGGCCGTGTCATATCACACGCTGGATGCCTACGGCTATCACGCGCTAGAGATGATTCAGTGTCTCGTTGAACGCCGGGCCGGCGGCGAGACCGGCGTGAAGCAGGTCCGCACCCTGTCCGGCGAGGCCGTTTGGCAGGCCATGGAGAATGGCTTGTTCGATCGCACGCTCCTCACCGCCGCCCTCAAGCGCATGAAACGAAGCCCCATTACGCACCAACCCAACATGCCCTTGCGTGACTTGGTGAAAAATCCCGATCTGTTCATCATTGAATACCGCGACGGCCTCAGGGCCTACATCATCACCCTCAACGGCGCCGCTAACGAATGGTCCGTGGCCTGGCAACGCGCCGATGGCGAGCGCCGGTCCACCACGTTCTGGACGCAGGAAGCCCGGCCGTACATGCACTTCACCTACCTTGTAAAAGGCACCGAGCAAATGTTTCACACCGGCCAACCCTCCTGGCCTGCCGAGCGCACGCTCATCACCAGTGCCCTGCTCGATGCTCTGCTCATTTCCAAAAGCAAAAACGGCGGCGTCATCTCTACGCCCTATCTTAACCTCCGCTACTCTACGAAGTGGAACTGGAAACAACCGCCACCGCCACCACCCGGGCGCCCATGGAACGAGCAATAAGCCGATTGGCGTTCATCCTCGCCTGCCTGCCAGCGGTGCTTTTAGCCGCACCGAAGCCCGCGCCCATCCACCGAACCGCCACCGTGCCCATTATCGACGGGCGGCTGAATGAGGCGTGCTGGAAAAAGGCCCAACCCATTCGAGTCGTCCACCCGCACGACCAAACGCGCAAGCCGCCGGCCACGCCCCCGATGATCGCGAAGGTGGCGTGGGATGCCGATTATCTGTACCTCGCCTACGAAGTCACCGACGCGAACCTCGTTGCCCTCGGCACTGGCCGCGAAGCCGGCCCACCCAAAAACCGCCGACCGCAAGCCGTCGAGTACGCGCCGAAAAAGGATCTCGATCTCGTGGAGTTTTTCATCGCGGTCGACAGCCACCGGGTTTTTTGGGAAATCCATCACAATGCTGCCAATCACCTGAACACCCTTTGGATCGAGCTGCCCACCGCCGCCCAGTTGGAAAAAATCCCGAAGCCCGGCTATTCCCACATCACGTTTCATCGCAACCGGCACCTCCCCGATGACGGCCCGCGCACGCTCCAGCGCGCCATCCGCCTCAAGCCCAAGCCCAACGGCCAACCGTCTACACCCAATCAACCCAACGACCGCGACACCGGGTACACCGGCGAACTCCGACTCCCGTGGCGCAGTCTGTTGCTGGGGCGCAAGACAACGCCCGCGATCGGCACGATTCTTTCGCTGTTAGCCGTCCAACTCAACGGTGTTCAGGAGCGCGCGATCTATCACTCCAGCGGGGACGGATTGCCGAACTTGATGTATCACTACTCCGCGGCGCAATGGCCCACATTTCAACTGACCGATTAATTTCTCCATGAAATTCCTGCTTCCATTTTCAACCGCCCAACGCCTCTCCCCCGACGGCTTCGCCATTCCGCCCAGTGAAGGCCACCCCATCTAGGCGTTGTTTTAGGGATCCTGCCGGTAGCGGAACTGTTTCGATAACACGATCTGTTCGATAATTGTATTCGCCTTGTAACCGTCATGCTTTGCCGCGCTGACGATTTGATCAAGCGAGAGTCGGTCATACGGCTGGAGTTGACGGCCTAGCGCATAGGAAAAGAGTTGGCGCGCAAAGTTTTTGGCAATGTCGTCTCCGTACAATTCCAGCAATTGCATCTTCATTTCGTAAGGCGACTCAAAAGTCTTGCCGTTGGGCATCTCGCCCGAAGCTATGACCGCCGTCATGTCGGGATATTTCGTGCGCCATTCGCCGAACTGCGCGAAGTTCTCCAGGCCTAGCCCCAAAGGATCAATTTCTTTATGGCAGGCATTGCACACGGCCTTCGAGACGTGTTGTTTCAACAGCTCGGCGACGGTCGGGTTTCGTTTGATGTTAAGCGCCTCACGCGCTTCTTCAATCGACGGCACATCCTCGGGGGCTTCCATGGATTTGCCGATCAACGTGTTCAGCACCCACACGCCGCGCCGGATGGGGCTGGTGCGGGTCTTGGACGAGGTCACCCGCATGATGGCCGCACTGGTGAGCAGACCGCCATCGCGATCGCCTCGGCGCTGCACGAGGACAGGCGGATCGTAGCGTGTCTTGCGGTTCCGGGTTTTGCTTTGGCGTTTGGCGAAAATGTCCGCGTACATTCGAGACAACGCGTCCGGCTTCAGCTGTTGGTGGTCATGCCCTTTCGTCTGAAGGGCCGACGCCCGTTTGTACTGCCAATCACTCTGCACCAGCTCCAGCACGCTGCGGTTGGAGCGGATCAGTTCGTCGAAGAAAAACAGCGCCTCATCATACGTCTCCCGGTTCCAGCGTTCGTTCAACAAATATTCGCGATTAGCCATCAAC